>OBVS01000057.1_pt1 | contig 93868 bp, 77 predicted proteins | sample 1476211 | NCBI WGS metagenome assembly OBVS01 (sample SAMEA2580025, study PRJEB22360) | human gut metagenome | biome: human gut; feature: human-associated habitat; material: faeces | place: Denmark | collected 2008/2010 | reverse complement strand
AAATATTTTAGGGAGTTAGTTGTAATAAAAAAGTCCATAAAAACTTGACACTGTCATATGCTTATATATTATAACACAAGTGGCTACCAATATGATATAATTACTATGTTAATTAATTTTCAAAATTGCGAGGATGATATTATGGCAAGGACAATAACATTCAGGTCAAATGAACTTGAAATATCTAAAAAAGTTAAAGATATAATGGAGGATAAATTCAAAAAAAATGGCTTTGCAACTAGTGATAAACTAGAATCTGATACAGAGCTTGTGATATCAGTCGGTGGTGATGGCTCTTTTCTAAAGGCTGCCAGGGACCTAGACTTTCCCGATCTTCCCTTTATATGTGTAAACACTGGACACCTTGGATTTTTTGCTGAAATACTGCCAGATGAAGCTGAAATAGATTATTTTATAGATTGCTACCAGAGAATGTATTTTGAGGTCAATGAAATAGACCTACTAGAAATAGAAATACTTGACAATGAAGGTAAAACAATAAAACAGGCTATTAATGAATTGGTAGTAAGGGGCAATAGGTCAAGAACTGCCCACCTCATCCTACATGTAAACGGCAATTATATGGAGACATTCAGTGGAGATGGACTTATCATATCAACATCCACTGGATCTACTGCCTACAATTACTCAGCTGGTGGTAGCATAGTTGATAACAGGCTTAAAATTATGCAGATAACACCAATATCTCCAATAAGCACCAATGCATTTAGGAGCTTTACATCTAGTATCATCCTTCCATCTGAAGATAGCGAAATCTCTATAATTCCTGAATACAAAAACGAGGCCACTATAATTTTGGTGATCGACGGTGAAGAAACAAAACTATCTAATGTAAGATCAATCAAGACTAGACAATCTAAAAAACAGGTCAAGCTTCTTAGACTTTCTGACTATGAGTTCTGGGATAGGGTCTATATGAAGTTTTTAAAGACATACGATTATAAGGCCGACGAACTTAGGAGAAGATAAGCTATATAGGCTCTTGTTTATAATATTAAAGGGACTGACTCATAAGTCTCAGAGAATAAAAAAATGCTAAATTCAACTAAATAAATGGTTGAAATTTAGCATTTTTATTTTTGCTTTTTTGTAAAAACTTATCTTTGGCTCTGACCCTTGTAACTAATCTTGGTCCTTGCCGCTTTCCTTTTCAATGTACTCCTTAAAACTGATCTCGTCATCATCTTTTTCAACTTTTACTACATTGATCTTTATCCTACCTATCCTGTTTTTATCCAAAGATAAAATCTTTATCTTGGTTGACTCTGAAAGTTCAATTTCTTGTCCTTCTTCAGGTAGCCCGTTGATGTATCCCATTATGTAACCACCTATTGAATCAAATTCCTCTGACTCTAGTTCTTCATACAAAAACTCATTTACATCAGCTATCTTGGTAGACCCATCTACTATATATTCATCCTGCTTGACCATAACTATATCATCGTCCTCTTCATCATACTCATCGTCAATATCACCGACAAGAACTTCTATTATATCCTCTACAGTCAATAGGCCAGATGTTCCTCCGTACTCGTCTAATACTATAGCTATCTGGGCCTTAGCCATCTTCATATCTTCTAAAAGATGTGATATCTTCTTAAACTCATATGTGAAAAATGGCTCTCTCATATAGTCCCTGACCTTGAAATTTTCTTCCTGGTCATCAGTTAAAAATACTATATCCTTGAAATTGAGTATACCTATTATATCGTCAACAGAATCTTCAAACACAGGCATCCTAGACATTTTTTCGTTCTTAAATATCTCTAGTGCCTCATCATAACTAGCATCTGCCTCTATCGTTATCATGTCCTTTCTCTGGATCATAGCATCCTCTGCCTTCATATCACCAAACTCAAAGACATTGTTTATTATCTCTCTTTCTTCCTGCTCTAACACACCTTCTTCATGACCTACATTTACCATAAGCTTTAACTCTTCTTCTGTAACAAGAGACTTGGGATCATCATCCTTAATACCAAAAATCTTGAATATTATGGTTGTGATAAGGTTCATTACAAAGACTATTGGCGTCATAACTATAATCAAAATGTTTATGATCTTAGCAACCGATAGACAAACTCTCTCCTTGTTATTAGAACCTAGAGTCTTTGGTGTAACTTCTCCAAATACCAGTATTATAATTGTCATTATCGCAGTAGACATAGCCACACCCTGACTGCCAAACAAGGACAGTAAAAGAGATGTAGATATAGAAGTGGCAGCAATGTTTACCACATTGTTACCGACTAAAATCGTACTTAAGAGTTTTTTGGGTTCACTAGTAATCTTTTCAACTACATTAGCTCCCCTTACGCCTTCTTCTTTCAAATGCCTAATCTTCATCTTGCTTATCGACATCAAGGCTGTTTCTGATGCTGAGAAAAAACCTGACAAAATCACCAATATCACCAATACTACTACTTGAATCCACAAACTGCCAGATTCCAATAAAACCACGCTCCTTATTTATCTCTTTTGTTTTTTACTTAATATCTCAAGTATACTATACCACATATAAGATATCTATTCTACTTAAATTTGAATTTCATCCTATTGATCAGAGAGTTACTCATCTTTTCACCTTCTTCAACGCCTAGAATCCTAGTAAGAACATGGCTAATATCTATATCTTTTGGTCTCATCATACCTGTACACGTAGCACAGTATGTGTAGACCTTCTCACCATTCGCCTGGGCCTTAATATCTTCCTTGAAGCCAGATGACAAGTCAGGTTCTCTAACACCTGCACAACCACCTGCTCCACAGCATTGTTCGTTGAGGTTTATAATCTCTGTATTTGGCATAAACTGAGCCACCTTTTCTTCTAAGTAGTTTGATTCCCTATCAGGACAAGGTCTAAACATATTGATTTTTTCTTCATCAAAATTCTGACCTAGACCCAATTCTTTTAACTTGGTATATATGTCGACCATCTTGACATTTAACCTACCAGCTAGATAATAATAGCAGTTGGGACAGACCATAATAAGTTCTTCTATACCCATGTCATCAAGCTTCTTCTGTATTTTTTCGATGATGTCTAATTCCTTATCTTTTAGGCCTAGTTCGGATATAGGCTTGCCACAACAATCAAATATAACCCCTATATCGAATTCTTTCATCATGTCTATAAGTGTATTGGCAGTATTAGGTGTATAAGAAAGGAAGTTGCAACCTGTAAATATAGCAGACTTGACTCCCCTGGCATTCTTATAGTTTTTAAACTTGTAATTGTATTTTTCTAGTACTATACCAGAATATCCTTTCTTAGCCAGCTTGCCGCCATTGTTTTTGACTTCATTTCTTCTGTGCTTGATACCTATTGCAGCCCCATCTATATCAACTGGACATACAATCTTACACTTATTACATAAAAAACAAGAATAGGCAAGCTCACTGTGTTCTTCAAAGTTTTTTAAATCCATATTGTATTTTGTTAGGAATGTACAATTCCTGGTACAGGCTCCACAATGTATACAATCTTTTGCAAGTTCAATATCGTAGTAAGACATATCTGCCTCCTTCAATTATCATTGTTTTATAAAGCCAATTATCCTGTAACTAACTCTTCTTTAATCTTTTTTCCTTTTCATCTGCCTTTTTGGATACATATTTACCGAGCATTATCGATATAATAGTCAATAGTACTACAAATACTATTGACCAAATAAATTCAGGTGACCTAATATCCAATATTTTATCTCCTACATTTAAAAATATCACTGTACCTGGTAATATACCCAAAATAGTAGCTAGTGAATAAGAAACAAAGGAAATTTCAGTAAGTCCAGATGCATAATTTATAACGTTATATGGCATTACAGGAATTAACCTGCAAATAAATACAACAAAAAATCCATCTCTTTTACCTAATTTCATAAACCTATTCCACCACTTTTCGGGCATCTTCCTCTCTAGATAAGATGCAACCAAATCCTTGGCTAGGAGCTTGGCCATCCAAAACATGATTGATGAGTTTACAACAGCACCTACAATTGTATATATAGACCCATCTATCAGACCAAACGATAACCCTCCTGCAAGTGCCAATATTGGTACCGGAAAAAAGAAAACGGGAAGCACGGCCCATACAAATATATAGGCGATTGGGGCCAATACACCAAATCCATTGACCCAATCACGAATACTTTGAGCTGTGATTCCCCTCAAAAAGAACTTATAAAACAAAAATAATAAAACCAAACCCAATACTATAGATATTGTTTTTTTGTTTATCTTTTTTGTCATTTAAATCCATCCTTGTTCAAATAATTTATATATCCTATACTTCTTCTCCAGCCTTCTTCTTCTTCTGCTTGTCATTGTAGATCTTTTTAGCAATACCTATCATTATAGATAATGCGAACAATGTCAATAGACCCACGAATAACTTCTGAGCACCACCAGTTAGGGTTCCTCCGACGTATGAATAAACTATTGTCGCTGGCAACTGACCAACACCCGTTGCAATAAAGAATGACCAGAAACTCATATTTGTAAGTCCTGCTCCATAGCTTACAAAGTCAAAAGATACGAATGGAAGTAGTCTACAAATCAATATCGCATACTTACCGTATCTTTCAAAAAATACATCAACGCTCTCCATAGCACCCTTGCTTGTAAGTCTTTCAACAAAGTCTCTACCAAGGGCTCTCGCTAGGAAGAAGCAAAGGGCTGCACCAGCCATTGCTGATGACCAAGAAAGCATAGCTCCCTTCACCCAACCAAATATAGCTGCATTAGATAATGTTATCAAGAATGCTGGTATCGGTGCAGCTATAGACTGTAAAACCATAAGAATAAATGACACTACAGCTGCCATCTTTCCATATGACCTCAAATATGCAATTACTACCTTCGTATCCAGCTTAGATATAGTTGCAAAAGCCTCATTAGTCTTATAGCGCACTGTAGGGACAAAATAATACACACCTAATAAAATCGCTATAAATAGCAAGGCTATTATTCTTTCTTTTTTTCTTTTTCTCTTTAAATGGGCTACTTCTTCCTCAGATTTTTCCTCCCTAAGGTCACTCAGCCTAACTTGTTCTTGCTTCATAGCCTTTTTTTCTGCCCTAGTATAGTACTTTTGGTACTTGTCTTGTGTAAGTACTATATACAGGTTTATAAAGTTAACTATAGCTATAATAACAATTGTTGGAACAAGTATCTCTCTAACAGGCCCATTGTACATTATAGTTTCCTTGACTACGTACTGTAGGCTGACTAACTTGCCAGACACTGCACCCACTACAAGTATAATAGCCTCTAGAATGAAAAATGTATATCTCTTGTTTATAGTTGAATATGCAAGCCCCAATAACAAGCCAAAACCTGTAAATATATACATAACAAGAGGATGACCTACCATCATCTCATAGTTCACACTAAAGAATAAAAGTAGGCATACCAAAAGTCCAATGGCAATACCCGTCGTTAAATGATAAAACAACGCTCTTAATCTCTTCACTTATTACTCCTTAATTTACTACTCAGCTAACTTATAAGTTACTGCTACAAATGTACCATCTTCTGGCAATACATCCGCATTACCTGTAAATGCTACTTCATTTCTTTTTTCTACTGCACCGTAAGTATATGTAGTATTAGATATTATACCTACTGGACAAGAATCTAGACAAGAAAGGCAACCAGTCTTCTTAGTCTTAGCTCTTTCAAGATTACCACCAAATCTAAAATCTATCTTCTTTCCATTTGAATCTTTTACTACATCATTGATATCATATGCCTTATCAGCACCATCCCAAGTTACTGTTGCAGTTAATTTAGATCCTTCAACATGAGTAGTTGTTGCATTATCTGGGTTCATATTCTCTCCTGCCTTTGCACCGATTTCAACTAAACCATTATAGAACTGTTCTGGTGTTGCATAGGCCGTAAATATTGACTTAGTACCGTTACTTCCTGATTTTTCAACTGAAGCATGTCTAGTAGGCTCAGTAAAATACTTACCATTCACCTGAGAAAGAACTGTCACAGTCTTTGCCTTCTTGTCTACGATGATTGGGTTCTTTTCAGATACCTCAATTTTCATCTTTTCCTCTGTCTTTGTTGCTTCCTTCTTGGATTCCTCATTCTTTTTAGAACTACATCCAACCATACCAACTAATGATAGACAAAGTAGTCCTGCCATAATTTTTCTACTTAATTTCATAATACCATACCTCCTAGGCGTATTTTTCTTTCCTTTAATTATAACATGATTTTAAAATTTGAATAGTAAAAGCCATATTTTACCTATTTTAATTTTGAATAGCATCTCAAGATTTTTTCTATACTTATTATAATCATTTTTTATTTTAAAAATAATTCCAATAATATATTTATTCAAACTTACTAATCAATCTTTTTCATATCATTTAAAAACGCCTTATAGCCCTTGTATGCTTCATATATATCTGCCTTTGAAGTAACTTCCATAGGTGCATGCATTGATAAAACTGCGACCCCTGAATCTATTACATTCATACCTTGTCCTGCTAGTATATAGGCTATGGTTCCACCACCACCTTGGTCTACCCTTCCAAGCTCTGCTGTATGGTAGCCAACTTCATTGTCATCCATTATAGACCTAAGTGCAGCAATATATTCCGCATTTGCATCATTAGAACCTGACTTACCTCTAGCACCAGTATACTTATTAAACACCAAGCCCATACCAAAATGAGCAGAATTTTGCTTTTCATATACATTGGAATATAATGGATCATAGGCAGCACTAACATCAGAGGAAAGCATAGTTGAATTTCTCATTGCCCTCCTGACGGTCATTGAATCCCCTATATCCATAAGATTTACAAGTTCCATAAGACTATCTTCAAAGAACCTAGACTGCATACCAGTAGCTCCAGTTGACCCTATTTCCTCTTTGTCAACCAATATACAACAAGACGTCCTAGCTGGATTTTCGACTTCTAGCATGGCATATAATGATGTAAAGGCACATACCCTATCATCCTGGCCATAACCTATTACCATTGACCTATCAAGACCACAATCCCTTGCCTTGCCAGCAGGTACTATTTCAAGCTCTGCAGATAAGAAGTCTTCTTCTTCAAAGCCATACTTATCTTTTATAATTTTTAATATATTGGACTTAACCAGTTCTTTTTCTTCTGAATCCTTCAAACCTCTTGAACCCAATAAGAGGTCCAAACCCTCCCCTTCTATAACTACGTTAGCCTTCTTCTGCATCTGGTCTTGAGCTAGGTGAATCAAGAGGTCGGTTATAACAAATACAGGATCATTATCATCTTCACCTATTACTATATCAATTTTACTCCCATCTTTTTTGACTACCACACCGTGGATTGCCAGTGGTATTGTAACCCATTGGTACTTCTTAATACCACCATAATAGTGAGTGTCAAGGTAGGCAAGGCCCGTATTTTCATACATGGGATTTTGTTTTACATCTATCCTAGGAGAATCAAGATGGGCCCCTAATATATTCATCCCATCTTCAATAGGTTCCCTACCTATGTTAAACAAAACTATTGTTTTACCCATGCACTTAGCGTAGACTTTATCACCTGCTTTTACAGTGTACTTACCCTTAATAAGATCCTCTAGGTTCTTATAACCCTTATCTATAGCCTTTTTTTCAATTATGTCGACACATTCTCTCTCTGTCTTACCAAGATCTAAATCTTTTTTATATTGTTCAGCTAGCCTTTCTACTTGACCTAATTGTTTTTCGTCATAAACTTCCCACATATTTTTTCTATACATCAAACCACCTCTAATTCATTTTGTAATTTATATATAATTTATTTCTCATATTCTAATTTGTGCTTTACTTTCCTTTCCACATAACCATATAAAGCTGCAAATCCTACAGAGGCTACAGGCCATATAATCCAAGACCTAGACCAGTCTTCAGTTATAAAACTATAGCCTAGATATATGGCTGTGACAGTTGAGAAAAACACTCCAGGCAGCCATCCTATCTCTTTTTTCACCAATTTCCTATAAACTCTGCTTTCTTCATCCTCTAGTATTTTTTTAAATGACGATTTTATACTACTGGCCTTTATTATTGTCATAACACCTATGCCAATCATAAATAACATTAGGCCGACACTCGCACCCATATATGTTTCTTCAAGATCCATACTACTAGCAACTACTACTGGTATAACTCCTAGAATTATAGCTACTACTCCTAGGGCTATATTCATATCGCCAATATGGGCATATGCTTCTTTTTTTCTTTTAATACTGGCCTCTACTCCATAAGCTAACTCTAAGACTTCCTTTTCTATATAGGAAAATTTTTCAGCCCTAGACGCCCTAGTGAAAAATATATATACTGCGATAGCTATCATAATAAACATTATAGAAACACCTATTGCACTGGCTAGGCTCTCTCTTAAGACATTAGGTTTAGATTCTGATATAGATTCCAAAATTATCAGTATTATTGATGACCATATACATAGGGCAACACCAAATCCTACCTCTAGGCTGTTTTTCTTTTCTAGGTCTAAATAGGCGTCTACTTCTTCAATTGTTACAAATGTCTTGCCTTCTTTTTTATAGTCCTTTTTGATATCAGAACTCGTAATTTCTTGACTACTAGAATTTAACTCTAGTATTTCATCATTAGCTCCTTCTTTTAACAAGTAATCAGTTGTAACACCGAATACCTCACTCATCATAACTATTTTTGCCATATCAGGAATAGATACTCCAGTTTCCCATTTAGATACAGACTGCCTAGATACGTTTAATTCATTAGCCAGTTCCTCTTGTGACCAGCCCATCTTTTTTCTCAGGCTCATAATTTTTTCAGACATAATCATTTTAAGTCCTCCTCATATATTTTATGGTTTAAGGATAGTATAAATAGGGGTTGCATACAAGAAAGTCGACTTGGAAATTTGTCAACTGCTGGTTGCAACCCTTGAAATTACTGATACATATAAGATTAAATCACAATGTGTATACTATACACCTCTATGTATTTATTATCTTATAACACCATGTAAGTCTTTTTAGTACCTATCTTTGGACTCTCTTTCTATTCGTCTCATTGCATCCTTCTTTGCAAGATCCTGCCTCTTATCATATAGCTTTTTACCCTTGGCAAGACCAAGCTCAAGCTTTACTTTTCCATTCTTAAGGTACATCCTCATAGGTACCAAGGAATAACCCTTTATAGTTGTAGCTCCTATTAGCTTTCTTATCTCAGACTTATGTAAGAGCAATTTCCTAACCCTCAATGGATCTACATTAAACCTATTACCTTGCTCGTATGGACTAATATGGACTTGCTTTAAAAATACTTCTGAGTTTTCTACAGATGCATATCCCTCCTTAAGATTTATACGCCCCTGTCTTATGGACTTGACCTCTGTACCCTTGAGTTCAATACCACATTCGTACACCTCATCTATAAAATAATCATGTCTGGCCTTTTTGTTTGTAGCCAGAACTTTTATTCCAACCATAATATTCTCCTCCTATACCAGGTCGAAGTCTATCTCCCTGGCTTCAACATTAACATTGATAAGTTCTACTTGAACCACCTGACCTAACCTAAATACGTTACCAGTCCTCTCTCCTACAAGTGTGTGTGACATATCATTGTATATATACATATCTGGTAACTCTCTTAATCTTATCAAGCCTTCTACACCATTGTCAAGTTCTACAAATATACCAAATGAAGTCACTCCAGAAATAGCCCCTTCAAATACCTCCCCAATCTTTGTAGACATATATACTGACTTGTAGTAGTCATCTACTTCACGCTCTGCCATTTCAGCCTTTCTCTCCTGAGTAGAAGACTGGCTAGATACGTCCTCTAAAATTGAAGCATAGTGGGCCTTTCTCTTGTCAGATAGCCTACCCTCTATATCTTCCTTTATAATCCTGTGTATCTGTAAGTCAGGATACCTCCTGATTGGTGATGTAAAGTGGCTGTAATACTTGGCAGCTAGTCCAAAGTGACCCAAGCATTCAGGTGAATACCTAGCCTGCCTCAATGACCTAAGCATCACTGAACCTATGGCTCTTTTTTCTTCCTTGTGGTCTATGGAGCCTAGGAGCTTTTGCATATCCTTTGATTTTAATCCTCCCTTTGACATAGGCATCTTGTAGTTTAAGCCTGCTATAAAGTTCTTTAGGGTGACTATCTTGTCCTCATCTGGTTCTTCGTGGACCCTGTAGACAAATGGTACCTTCAACCAGAAGTAATGCTCTGCAACAGTTTCATTGGCAAGAAGCATAAACTCCTCTATCATCTTGTTGGATACTCTTCTTTCATATGGGGCTATATCTACAGGCATACCCTGTGAATCTAATTTAATCTTAGCCTCTGGGAAATCAAAATCGATTGCCCCTCTCTTTTCTCTCTTCTTCCTCAAGATGTCAGCCAAGTCCCTAGCATTTTTAAATGACTCTACAAAGTCTGAGTACCTATCAATAAGGTCTCTATCTTCATTTTCAAGTATGTCAGACACCTGTGTGTATGTCATCCTAGCCTTTGAATTGATAATAGTCTTTTCAATATTGTAATTTACTACCTTTCCAGTCTTAGAATCTACATCCATAAGACAAGATAGGGTCAACCTATCTACGCCTGGATTTAATGAACACAGGCCATTGGATAGTTTCTCAGGTAGCATAGGAACAACCTTATCTACCATATACACAGAAGTAGCCCTCTTCAAGGCCTCCTTGTCTAGGTTGGAGTTTTCTCTAACATAGTGGGTTACATCAGCAATATGGACACCCAACTTGTAGATATTACCCTCCTTGACTATATCTATAGCATCGTCAAAGTCCTTGGAATCAGACCCGTCGATTGTATATGTAAGCCTATCTCTAAGATCTAATCTTCCTTCCATCTCGGACTTGCTTATCGAGTCAGGTATATTTTTTAGTTCAATCTCTACTTTTTTAGGGAAGGCATCTGGCAGCTTGTGGCTTCTTATGATTGAATCTATCTCAACATACCTTTCACCTCTCTGGCCTATAACATCTACAATCACGCCCTTGGCTCCCTTATCACTATCTGGCCATTTTGTAATCTTGCATACGACCATATCATTTTCCTTGGCACCATTGAAGTCCCTCTTGGCAACAAATATGTCCGTACTCATCTTGTTCCTATCTGGAACCACAAAGCCAAAGTTTTTACTCACTTCAAGCCTACCTACAAACTCATCATTGGCCCTCTCTACTATCCTTATAATCACACCCTCTGCTTTTTTGTCACCAGTGGCATCTTTTGTAATCTTGACTATGACAGTATCATCATTGAAGGCATGGTTGGTATCATCAGCACCAATATATACATCCTGGTCACCTAGACTTATAAATCCAAATCCCTTTGTCTTGGCCATAAACTTACCCTTGGCCATACCATAGTAGGCAAGAGACCCAATTTTTCCTTTTTTATTGATAAATAGGTCTCCATCTTCTTCCATTTCTCTTATCACTTCTGATATCATTACTCCACCCTTTTTAGTGTCTGAAAATATCATTACAAGGTCAGTGATATTGAGCGGTTTATAATTTTCATCGTTTAACAATCCCGATATTCTTTCTTTTAATTCTTCTTTTTGCATATCTCTCCTTTTGTAATTTATAGTTACGCTTATTAGCAAGAAAAGATGCCCTGAGGACATCTTTTTAAAAAACTAAATTTAATTCTTTAATTAAATCCCACACTGGCCTTGTGCAAGACTATTTCATCACAATAACTAATGCTATTGCATTGATGAAAAATAAGACAGATATTATCTTTGTCATCTTATTTAAAAAAGCTTCCTTACCCTTTGGCTTGAAGTATGCCTGTGAAGCATTGTCTTCTAAAAATACCTGGGGCTGGTTCTGCTTACTCTCTTGCGGTAGTACAGTTATAATCATAAGGATACTTAGGAATACCTGAATACCCATTAGTATGTATCTAACGTTCATTTGATCCTCCATTTCAAAATTAGTTTTATCTCAGCCTGTAGTGTATTATATCATAAAACCATTAATATTACAAGGATTTACCTAGTATTATGTCTAATTCTTATTTTATTTTAACACGAAAAATAAAGCCGTAAATCAACACTAGTGTGTCAATCTACGGCTAATATTTTCAATATTTAGAAATTATCTTAACATTAATTTATATATCAATATTAGACTCTAGTATAATATTGCATATCCATGTACAAAACTAAATAAAACTATCTAGAAAGGTTGTAGAATGACTTTAACTGTTCGTATCTAGCTGATTCTCCAACTATTTCTTCGATTCTTAGTAACTGGTTGTACTTAGCAACTCTATCAGTTCTTGATGGAGCACCAGTCTTGATCTGTCCAGCGTTTACTGCAACAGCTATATCAGCTATAGTAGTATCTTCTGTTTCACCTGATCTATGAGATATAACTGCTGTATATCCTGCTCTCTTAGCCATTTCTATAGCGTCAAGAGTTTCAGTAAGTGTACCTATCTGGTTTACCTTGATTAGGATTGAGTTAGCAACACCAGCTTCAATACCTCTTTCAAGTCTTTCAGTGTTTGTAACGAATAAATCGTCACCTACTAGCTGGATCTTCTTACCAAGTCTTTCAGTAAGTAGCTTCCAACCATCCCAGTCTTCTTCGTTAAGACCGTCTTCTATAGTGATTATTGGGAACTCATTTACCCAACCTTCATATAGGTTTATCATTTCTTCTGAAGTAAGGACTTTGCCTTCTCCCTTTAGTTCGTACTTTCCGTCATTGTACATTTCTGATGCTGCAACGTCCATACCTAGCATAACGTCTTTACCTGGTTCAAGACCTGCACCCTTTATAGCTTCAACGATTAGCTCTAGAGCTTCTCTGTTTGATCCAAGGTTTGGAGCGAAACCACCTTCATCACCTACACCACAAGCTAGTCCCTTAGCTGCAAGAACCTTCTTTAATGAATGGAATACTTCTGCACCCATTCTTAAGCCTTCAGCGAAAGACTCAGCTCCTACTGGTAGGATCATGAATTCCTGAACGTCTACGTTGTTGTCTGCGTGTTCTCCACCGTTTAAGATGTTCATCATTGGGACTGGTAACTGCTTAGCATTTACTCCACCTATATACTGGAATAGTGGAAGACCAAGTTCATCTGCAGCAGCTCTTGCAACTGCTAGAGAAACACCTAGTATAGCATTAGCACCTAGCTTACCCTTGTTTGGAGTACCATCTAGTTCTATCATAAGACCGTCTATACCTGGCTGGTCAAAAGCGTCTAGACCTTCTACTTCAGGAGCTATTATTTCGTTTACATTGTCAACTGCCTTTAAAACACCCTTACCAATGTATCTTTCCTTATCTCCGTCTCTAAGTTCAACTGCTTCAAAAGCACCTGTAGATGCACCTGAAGGAACTATGGCTCTACCTAGAGCACCACTTTCTAGAACTACTTCAACTTCTACTGTTGGATTACCTCTTGAATCTAAAACTTCTCTTGCGTATACTAATTCAATAGCTGACATTATATATCTCCTCTCAACTCTAAAAAATCTTGGACACTGTCCTTACTTATTATAACACAAACCGCTATATTGAAATTTAATTTTTGTACCAATAGACGATTCTTTATTACAAATAAATTGATGGGTAAATTTGTAAAGTTTAATTTATATTTTTAAATTTTATTTTCGCTTATTGCACTCAAAACTTCATTATTAACTTGCTTGTATTTATTTATATAATCAATTTTATTAATTATCCTGTTTGATCAATGAATTTCTTATTTAATCAATGAATGACCTGTCATTTCCTTTGGCTTGTCCATGCCCAACATATCAAGTACAGTCGGTGCTATATCGCATAATCTACCATCTGTAAGCAGGTCACGGTTTTTAAACTCTTCTCCAGCTACTATAAAAGGAACTGGGTTAGTAGAGTGTGATGTGATAGGTCTACCTGTCTCAAGGTCTATCATAAGTTCTGCATTACCGTGGTCTGCTGTGATGATACCACTTCCACCAAGACCTAGGACCTTGTCAAATAGCCTTCCTACACATTCATCAACTGTCTTTATAGCCTTTGCTGTTGCCTCCATACTACCTGTATGACCTACCATATCAGGGTTGGCAAAGTTGACAGCTATAAAGTCGTACTTGTCTTCATCAATTGCAGCTAGTAGCTTGTCTAGTAGCTCATAGGCTGACATCTCAGGCTGTAAATCGTATGTAGCAACCTTTGGAGATGGTATAAGTAGCCTATCCTCCCCTTCGTTTGGTTCTTCTATGCCGCCGTTGAAGAAGAAAGTAACATGGGCATACTTTTCAGTTTCAGCTGCCCTCAACTGCTTCTTACCATTCTTTGCTAGGTATTCACCTAGGGTATTTACTATTTTCTCAGGTCCAAATGCTACATCCACACCTTCTATAGTCACATCGTATGTTGTCATACACACGAATCTTGTTGGAACTAGGTCCCTCTTAAATCCTTCAAAGTCTACATCTACTATAGATCTTGTTATTTCTCTAGCCCTGTCAGGTCTAAAGTTGAAGAATACAACTGAGTCGTCCTTTTCAATCTTTCCTACAGGCTCTAAGTTTTTTGTCATCACTGTAGGTATGATAAATTCATCGTTTACACCAGAATCATAAGATGCCTGAACACATTCAATAGCTGACTCTGATTTTGGACCCTCGCCCTTTACAATAGCATTGTAGGCAGTTTCCACTCTTTCCCATCTCTTGTCCCTGTCCATAGCATAGTACCTACCCGATACTGAGGCAAACTGGCCAGTTCCTAAAGATGTAATATATTCCTGGATTTCCCTTACATATGTAATGGCACTCTGAGGATCTGTATCCCTACCATCTGTGAAGGCATGAACAAATACTCTCTCTAGTCCAAACCTTTTAGCCATATCAATTAAGGCCTTTAGGTGGTCTATATGCGAATGTACACCACCATCTGATAGTAGTCCCATGATATGCAGACTCTTGTCTTTTGCATTTTCCATGGCTGCTACTAGGGCCTCATTTGTAAAGAAGTCACCGTCTTCTATAGACTTTGTAATTCTTGTAAGGTCCTGGTATACTATCCTACCTGCACCTATATTTGTATGACCAACTTCTGAATTACCCATCTGACCATTTGGTAGACCAACATCTAAACCACTGGCCTGAATTAGGGTATGCTTGTATTTTTTAGCTATTTCATCTAGTCTTGGAGTACCAGCCAGTGATATAGCATTTCCTATTTCATTTGGAGTATATCCAAATCCATCCATTATTGTTAAAACTACTGGTTTTTTCATAATACACTTCCTTTACACTACTCGTTTCAATATCCGAGCATATTTTCACTAAACGTTAGAAACTATAGTAGTATTAGAACTTTAATAGTCCTAGATAGTCATCAGCCTTCAATGAAGCTCCACCTACTAGGGCGCCGTCTATATCAGTCTGTCCCATTATTTCAGCTACATTGGCTGGCTTTACAGATCCACCATACTGGATTCTCACCTTGTCAGCAAGATCAGCATATAGGTCCCTTACAACATTTCTTATGTAGGCAATTACTTCGTTTGACTGCTCAGCTGTTGCAGTCTTACCTGTACCTATTGCCCAGATTGGCTCATAAGCTATTACTACCTTTTCAAGGTCTTCAGCTTTTACATCCTTTAGACCCTTTACTATCTGCCCCTTTACCTTGTCCATTGTAGAGTTTGATTCTCTTTCTTCAAGAGTCTCTCCACAACAAAGTATTGGATTTATACCCACTTCTATAGCCTTTAGAACCTTTTTGTTGCAAGTTTCATCAGTTTCATTGTAGTACTCTCTTCTCTCTGAATGTCCGATTATTACATAATCTATTCCAAGTTCTACAAGGTTGGCAGGAGCCACTTCACCTGTGAATGCACCAGATTCTTCAAAATGCATATTCTGAGCACCTATCTTTATATTAGTTCCCTTAGTTGCTTCTTTTAGGTCCTTTAGTAATGTAAATGGTGCACATATCAATACTTCTGCATCACCTTCAGTCTTACCCTTTACTGCTTCTATAAATTCAAGACCTTCCTTTATAGTCTTGTTCATCTTCCAGTTTCCAGCTATTATTGGCTTTCTCATTTTTATCTCCTTTTTATATGTGGCAGGCTAGACAGGCTAGCCCACCTTTATACACTTATTGTTCTATGATATTATCTCTACAAGATTATGTATATAGCATTATCCCTATAATATTATATCTATAGTTATATTGCTGAATTTACTAAATACTATCTATTACTTGTTGTCAAGTGCTGCTATACCAGGTAGTTCCTTACCTTCTAGGAATTCTAGAGATGCTCCACCACCTGTTGATATATGGCTCATCTTATCTCCAAATCCCATCTGGTTTACAGCAGCTGCTGAATCTCCACCACCTATTATTGTAGTAGCATCTATTTCAGCCATAGCCTCTGCTATTGCCTTTGTACCATTTGCAAAGTTTTCGAATTCGAATACACCCATTGGTCCATTCCATACTATAGTCTTTGCAGATTTTACAGCATCTACAAATAATTCTCTAGTCTTTAGTCCTATATCTAGACCCATTGAGTCTGCTGGTATATCTCTGCCTTCAGTAAACTGTGGCTTAGCATCTTCTGCAAACTTGTCAGCATATACTACATCTACTGGAAGAAGTAGCTTTACACCCTTTTCTTCTGCCTTCTTGATCATGTCAAGTGCATATTCTATCTTGTCATCTTCTACTAGTGATGTACCTATTTCGTGACCCATAGCCTTGAAGAATGTGTATGACATACCACCGCCTATTATTAGTGTATCAACCTTTTCTAATAGGTTGTTGATTACACCAAGCTTTGAAGAAACCTTAGCACCACCAAGGATAGCTAGGAATGGTCTTTCAGGATTTTCTACTGCTGATCCTAAGAAGTCTAATTCCTTCTGGATTAGGTAACCGCATACTCTTTCTTCTAGGAATTCACCAACACCTACTGTTGAGCAGTGGGCTCTATGGGCTGTACCAAATGCATCATTAACAAATACATCAGCAAGTGAAGCTAGTTCTCTTGAGAAGTTTTCTTCGTTCTTAGTCTCCTCAGCCCTGTATCTAGTGTTCTGTAATAGTACTATATCAGAGTCTTCCATAGCAGCTACTGCAGCCTTAGCATTGTTACCAACTACATTATCATCAGCAGCAAATACTACTATCTTGCCTAACATTTCTGATAATCTCTTAGCTACTGGTGCTAATGAAAGTTCTGGCTTGGCCTCTCCCTTTGGCTTACCAAGGTGTGAGCAAAGTATTACCTTAGCTCCGTTATCTACAAGATACTTTATAGTTGGTAGGGCACCAACAAGTCTATTTTCATCAGTTATCTTTCCATCTTTAAGAGGAACATTAAAGTCACATCTCACTAGGCACTTTCTGCCCTTTACCTGAATGTCTTCAATTGATTTTTTGTTTAGCATTGTCATAACAAATCTCCTTTTAAATTAATATTATATTTAAGTCTCTAATCTGAATATTTCCGCTATTACTATTATATCATAAGTGGGATGTTTTCAGACCATCTTGTGTATTATATCGATTTTTTTTATACTTATTTTCAAAAAAGAGGCTTATATAATATAAGCCTCTATTGATAAATCTCTCGCCTTCGTGGCCTAATAAATATTTATTTAAACAAGATTCTTTTATTATTTAGTTGTGCTTCCTACTAGTCCTAATGTTCTTACTAACTGAGAAGTGTAAGACATTTCGTTGTCATACCAAGCAACAGTCTTAACTAACTGCTTACCTGCAACATCCATTACCTTAGTAAGTGTAGCATCAAATAATGAACCGTAGCTGATACCTACTATATCAGTTGATACTAATTCTTCTTCAGTGTATCCAAATGATTCATTAGCAGCAGCCTTCATAGCAGCATTGATTTCTTCTACTGATGTGTTCTTTTCAAGTACACATACTAATTCAGTTATTGAACCTGTTGGTACTGGAACTCTCTGTGCAGCTCCGTCAAGCTTACCTGCAAGTTCTGGTATTACTAGACCTATAGCCTTTGCAGCACCTGTTGTGTTAGGTATTATGTTTGCAGCAGCTGTTCTAGCTCTTCTTAAGTCACCCTTCTTATGAGGGCCATCTAGAGTATTCTGGTCATTTGTATACGCATGGATAGTTGTCATTAAACCTTCAACGATACCGAACTTGTCGTTAAGTACCTTAGCCATTGGTGCAAGACAGTTTGTAGTACAAGAAGCACCTGAAACTACTGTTTCGCTTCCGTCTATTATATCAGAGTTTACATTGTAAACTATTGTCTTAACGTCACCAGTTGCTGGAGCAGATATAAGAACCTTCTTAGCACCTGCCTTTATATGAGCCTCAGCCTTTTCCTTAGAAGTGAATAGACCAGTACATTCAAGAACTATGTCTACACCCATTTCTCCCCAAGGTAGGTTTTCTGGGTTTCTTTCAGATATAACAAGTATCTCCTGTCCATTAACTACGAAAGCACCTTCTTCTTCAACTACTTCACCATTGAATCTACCCTGTGAAGAGTCATACTTTAGTAAGTGAGCTAGCATATGTGAGTCTGTTAAATCATTTATAGCAACTATCTGGAACTTTTCTGGCTGTTCCATCATTTTTCTTAATGCTAATCTACCTATTCTACCAAATCCATTAATCGCAACTTTAACCATTTCATTACCTCCAAAATTTTCTTTATCAATATAGTTAATTGTTTATTTTATTTAAAATTTCCTTTGCACTGTCTTCATCAGTTATCAGTGTTAGATTCTTATTCAGCTTATATAAAGCCATGAAAGCATCCACTTTTTCAACACCTGAAAATACTGCTATAGGATATTTTGAATTCTTATACATATTCATATCTATTCCGACTGTGTTGAGTTTCATCACTATGTTACCGTCCTTGTCGAAATAATGTCCAAAGGCTTCACCAATCGCTCCCTTATTAAGTAATTGATTGATGTCATCTTCACTTGTACCCCTTCTTCTTGCCATCAAGTCTGCACATCCAAAACTAAATACCATTTTGTCGGCTTCCCTTAGATGCTGGCTAGTAACCATTATGTCTGGAATAGACATTATGACGTCTTTTGCCTCACCTTCAAGCTCATCAGGAACATATAAAAATTCCACCTTTGAGTTTAGTTTCTTAGCTAGGACTGCAGCTACCGAGTTAGCCTGAATATCTATGTCGGAGCCCACACTTCCTCGTGTTGGAAGAACTGTCACATCTTTAAATGAATATTCTTCCTTAATGCTCGTTGCAAGTTCCCTCATAGTACTACCACCTGAGATGGCTACTATATCGTCACTTGCTAGTGTAGATATCAAGTACTTGGCTGCCAATTCAGCTACGCCTTTTATTATGATACTTCTGTCTTCATTGACATTTTTAGATATAGCTACATGCTTGATTCCCAGTAAGTCTCTCAACTTTATCTCCAGATCGGATATTCCCATTACCTCACCCATGACTAGCTCTAGACTTTCAAGTACTTCCTTACCTTCTTCTGTAAGTGTCATTCCTGAAACTGATATGTCAATCATTTTTTGAGATTTTAGGAAGTCAACCTCTGTCCTAGTTGTCCTCTCACTCAGGTTAAGCACATTTGCCAACATTCTTCTACCAATGGGTTGACTGATAGCTATCTGTCTAAGAACTGCATATCTTTTTTCCATCAACTCAATCGCTTGGGGTATAATCTTTTTTTGAACTTCGATTATATTTTTCATATTGCCTCCTTGGATTTCCTACTTGGAAATCTTAATCGGTAATCACCTTAAAGATCAGGTTGATTTTCGTCCCACGTTTACTTATCACGTCCCACAACATTATTATATAATAGCGGGACGCAAAAATCAACACTTATTTTATTTTTTATATATTTTTTTATTTCTATCTCCTTATATTTAACTTAATACACTTAAAAATCCAGTTTAATCAGTACTTTCAAGATTTATATTATCTAATAAATCACAAAAAATAAAGGGACATATATTGACCCTACCTCGTTAATATCCCTTTTTTAGACAGATTAATATCCCTTGTTTGGACAAATTGAGGCCTCTAGTTTAGACAAGTTAGGCCACTTATTTGGACAAATTATACCTCTTGTTTGGACAAAAAAGAACCCACACCAATTTTATGATGTGAGCCTTATATCATCTGGAATTATATTTATTATTTCATCACCTATAAAGGTTTCTATTTCAGCTACAAATTTTATAAAATCGTCCTTGATCTTATCTAGTAGAGGTTCGCTCTCTTTTCCATATTTTTTTATAGCCTTACTCTTAATGTAATCCATTCTCTTTTCTGGACCAACGAAACTCGCTTCTATAACTAGCCTATCAGCTATACACAAGATATCTTCCTCATCCAATGATAGGATTTCTTGATTTATCTTGTGTTTTGTATGGTCTGAAATAACCCTTGATACATCTTCAAGACCAATGGACTTAAGATAATTTGCTCCAACCTTTTCGTGAATTTTGTGAACCCTAGCTATATCGTGCAAGTAACCTGCAGATGCGACCAGTCGTTCATTTATATCCAAACCTTTTTCCTTTAATGCCCTTGCAATAGCATAACCTACTTCACCTACAGCATTACAGTGGCCTTGTACGTGTATTGGCGTCCCATAAACCCTTAATATATCGAAACACTCTGCCTTTGTAGGACAATATTCTTTTGAAAAATAAGTTCCTTTTTCCATACTCATTCAATCAACATTCCTTAACGCCTTTGGACGTAGCTTACAACGTCACATACTATCAATTGGTCAACTTCTTCTGGATTTGCAAATTTAACACTTTTTGTCCCTGATAAGTGACTGTCTTTTGATAGGTAGTCAGATACGACTTCGTAAATCCAATCCATAGGCCATGGAACTTTTAACTGACCTTCAATTAACTTGCCATCAACATCATAGACTAATTTCTGGCTCTTTAATTCACAAGGTATACTATCAACATCTCTAATAATAACATCATAAAGTCTATCAAATGTTACATTTTTTTCAACAGGATCATCTATAATATAAGAAACTTCGCTACCCATATTTTTTGCCAACTTCCTGCTGCAGCTAGTTTTACATCCTGTTGAGCAAGTTGCACACATATCACTTTGACCTACTGGGTCTAAACGGTGATAGTTTTTTTCTACAATATGCTTACCCATGTTAAAACTCTCCTTCATCTTCTTCAACTTCAGCGCTAAAATATATACACTGCCACTTACCATCTAAGTATTCTCTTGCAGCCTCAAACATCTCAGATATTGAGTCATAGTCATACCTATCTCCGCTACAATACATATTTATCTTATTTACTTCAATATTCCATTTCTTAGTTTCAAAATCATACCAAACAAGAGTATCATCTGGTTTATTAAAAAACTGGCTTATACCCTTCTCAAATTCTCTTTCAAAATCTTCTACACTTGGATTTACCAATGGTATAAAGACCCTATTTATTTCTAAATCGAAAGTCTTACCGTCTTCTACCCTAGAAGCAGTAAACCTTCCATATTTCTTTCCAATTTTTAATTTATCTCCAGCAATTTTTAGCATATGGCTGACTGCATCTATAACAATAATAAATACATCATCACCCTCTACTGAAAATTTGCCTTCAATCTCGAACATATCATCTTCAAGGTAAAAATCTACAGACTTTCCATCTGCCTTTATAAAAAATTCTTTATCTTTTATATCCAACATCATAACTTACCACTATCTAAGACCAAAATCCAATAATTCAGGATTCTGATAGATATTTCCCTTTAACTTAAATGTTTCTGATAGGTATGGACCACCCATTGCCATTGATCCATCGTTTCCTATTAGGATAAATCCGGCAACTTCTTCGCTCCACATTATTTGATATGTTCCAGTGTCACTCTCTACCACATCACCTTCGTAAATTTCTTTTTGTTCGTTGTCATACCATCCAGTAGACTGAAGTGGTAATAATTCTACTGGTTCTTCAGGATTTTTAAAATCATATATCAAAACTGCGCCAAATGAAAGATAACCATAGATTGTCTTTTCTAACTCAGATGCGCCTTCTTGCTCAAGCTCTTCTGGAGAGTACATCTTCTTATTCTCATCATCCCATGCTCTAAACTTTATTTCTCTCATCTTAATCCCCCCATCTAACACATACCGGTGCCACTATAATAGTGGCACCGATACAAATTAATTATTAAATAGTTTATTTTATTTAAAATACGCCTCTAGCCTTCTGTTCTTTTATTGCATTTAGAACCTTTTCAGGAGTTAGTGGCATTTCTGTAAACCTAACACCGATAGCATCGTATACAGCATTAAATATAGCTGGAATTGTAGGCTGGATTGGACCTTCACCTGATTCCTTAGCTCCGTATGGTGCTGATGGGTCATAGGCATCTACTATGTTTGCATCTATTTCTGGCATATCTAGAGCTGTTGGTAGCTTGTAGTCATGTAGTGATGGATTTAGGAATCTTCCGTCTGGAGCGACCTTCATCTCTTCATATAGGGCCTGTCCCATACCCATACCTATTGAACCATGTACCTGACCTTCAACACTCTGTGGGTTGATAGCTACACCGCAGTCTCCTGCCTCTGTAATCTTAACTACATTTACCTTACCTGTTTCAAGATCTACGTCTACCTCTGCAATCTGAGCACTGAATCCAAATGTTGGAGAGTGTCCTATATTACCACCCTGCTGGATACCCTTTCTTCTTGGAGGAGTAAACTGACCTGTCATTGAAAGTGGTCCGTTTGTCTGGATGTACTGAGATACTACATCTCTCCAAGGAACTCTCTTGTGTGGCTTGTAGATATTGTAGAATTCTCCACCCTGTACTTCAACTTCTTCACCACGGATACCTAACATACCTGCAGCAACTGGCTTAAGTTCAGCATTTACCTTTTCAGCAGCCTGTCTTATAGCCCAACCTGTTGCAAATGTTAGACGGCTGGCAAATGTTCCAAGGTCAAATGTTGATATCTTTGTATCTCTTGGTACTACTGTAACGTCTTCAGTCTTAATACCTAGAGTTTCAGCTGCCATCTGAGCCATTACCATATCTACACCCTGACCTATATCAGTTGCACCACAGTATACTGTTACGTCATTCTCTTCATCAACCTTTATAGTTGCTACTGTATGTGGCTTGTAAGATAGGTACAATGTGTATGATGTTCCTGAAATATAATATCCTCCAGAAAGACCGATACCCTTACCAAATGGTAACTTACCATGCTTTTCTTTGTAGCCTGATCTTTCAACACATTCAGTCAAGCACTTCTTGTATTCTGTATGAGGTACATACATTTTACTCTTAGCAGTGTAGCCTGATTCTGCAGCATTTAGCATTCTTATTTCATATGGGTCCATACCAAAGTGAGCAGCAGCCTGGTCTAGCATCTGTTCCATAGCAAATCTTGGCTGAACTCCACCTAGTCCTCTGAAGGCACCACAAGTAGGCTTGTTAGTATATACTCTCTTACCGTCAAATCTCACGTTTGGTATCACATATGGAATGTGTACCATTGATGCTGTATAGAATAGAACAACTATACCCCATCCTGCGTATGCTCCACCATCCATCAAGTTAGTAAAGTCACAAGCTGTTATCTTACCAGTCTTATCAAATCCTAACTTCATCTTCATATAGCATGGATGTCTACCATTGTTGGTAGCGAATACTTCACTTCTTTCGTAAGTTATCTTTACTGGTCTACCAACTTTTCTAGATAGTAGGGCTGAACAGAAGTCCGCCTGAGAAGCAACACCCTTACCACCAAATCCACCACCTATTAGTGGAACTGTTATTCTTATCTTGTTTAGAGGCATTTCAAGAACCTTAGCCAACTGCTGGTGAGTATAGTGAGGAACCTGACAAGTTGCATATAGGTGTAATTTACCTGTAGCAACATCATAATCTGCAATTGCAGACTGTGGTTCTATAAATCCATGGTTTACATATGAAGAATAGTAATCCTGTTCTAACACATAATCAGCCTCTTCTAATGCCTTGTCTGGATCACCATATACCTGAACACCTTCATAAGATATATTATAAGGTGAATCTTCATGGATTCTAATGTCATCTCTCTTTACAGCCTCTCTAGGGTCGACGATAGCTTCTAAAACATCGTATTCTACTTCGATTAATTCTAGGGCTTTTTCAGCTATTTCTTCAGTTACAGCTGCTACTGCCGCTACTGGTTCTCCCCAGTTTCTAACTTTTCCTACAGCAAGAGCGTGTTCATTGGCATTATGAGGAACTATACCATAAGGAATTGGACAATCTTCTCCAGTTATAACCCCTAGTACACCCTCAAGTTCCATAGCCTTGCTATAATCTATTTTAACTATATTAGCATGTGCATGCTTACTTCTAAGTAATTTACCATATACCATTCTTGGAAGAGTCAAGTCATCTGTATAACGAACCTTACCCTTTACCTTATCAGGACCATCAGGTCTACGGATGCTTCTACCTACTTCAGTATATTCTTTAGTATAATCCCTGTAGTTGTTGTATCTGTTTGATACTTCATACATCTTTCCCATCTTACTTAGCCTCCTTTTCTGCAACTAAATTTGCATAAGACTCTATAGCATCAATGATTTTGACATATCCAGTACACCTGCATGTGTTACCAGAAATAGCAGTCTTTATTTCTTCCTGTGTAGGGTTTGGATTTCTGTCTACCAAGGCCTTAGCTGATAAAATCATACCTGGTGTACAGAATCCACACTGTACTGCACCATGATCTAGGAAGGCATCCTGAATTGGGTGTAGACTACCATCTTCGTTAGCTATACCTTCAATTGTAGTAATTTTCTTGCCAACACTTGCTACTGCAAGCTTTAGACATGATAATTCTGGTTTTCCATCTATAAGTACTGTACAAGCGCCACAGTCTCCTTGACCACAACCCTTTTTTGTACCAGTTAATCCAACAGTTTTTCTAATTACGTCTACTAAAAGTTCCATTGGAGTAACAACAACATCATAGTTCTGATTATTAATATTTAAAGTGATTAATTGTTTCATTTCTATGCCTCCATTGCCTTATTATATGCTTCTTTAGTCAATCTTCTAGCTAAAGCTCCTACTACTTCTTTTCTGTACTCAGCAGTTGCTCTAACATCTGTAATTGGTTTAGCTTCGCCCATAGCAGCCTGACCAACCTTTTCAATCAACTCATCATCCAATACTTTTCCAACAAGTAGAGCTGGAACAGCTTCAGATACAAGAGGCTTTGGAGCCACAGAACCCATTACTAGCTTGATATTCTTGATAGTTTTCTTATCTTCTTCTAGCTCAAGGTTTACTGCCATATTAGCAGCATCTATTTCCATAGCATTTCTTAAACCTATACATCCATATCTTGCAGCAGAATTAGCTGCAGGAGCATGTATTATGAATTTTGTAATCATCTCATCGCTTTCTAAAACGTTCGCACGATTACCTACGATGAACTCTTCAATCTTTAAAACTCTCTGTCCTCTCTTGCTTTCAATAACTACATCAGCATCTAATGACACTAATGGTGAAGTTGTCTCACCACATGGAGAGCAGTGTGCTATATTTCCCCCTATAGTCGCCATTGTTCTTACCTGATAAGAACCTAACTGGCTTGCTGCATACGTTAACACGCCATAGTCAACTGCAAGCTCTTTAGAGTTTTCAATGTCAGCTATTTTAGTACAGGCCCCTATTTCAACGCCATTATCAGTAAATTTTACGCCTGCCAACTCCTCAACATCAGCAATGTTGATAATGTTTTCCGTTTCCATCATCTTTTCCTTAAGCATGATGATTAGATCTGTACCTCCAGCGAGCATTTTTGATTTGTCGCCAATAGTTGCCAGCAAATCTAAGACTTCTGCCTTAGTCTTAGGTGCATGGTACTGAAAATTACATAAAATATTCATTCTTTACGCCTCCCTTTTAAATTTACGCTTTCGCCTTTTGAATGAAATATTCTTTCATAAAAATGAATTTGTGCGTATATTTCAATTCAATTATATAATAAGAATATGAATTTTACAATTGTATTTCGTTAAAAAAGTAATTTTCTTTATCGCGATGCACCTATATTTTGCAAACAATTATGTCAATATTTAATTTTCTATAAAAATAAGCTTTTCTTTATCAATGGAAATGCTTATTAGTGCATTAACAAATAAATTATTTTTATTTTCTAATCTATTTATTTTGATACAATAATTTTTTTGTGGCTTTTTTACAATTTTAGACTTATCAAACCTATTTTGAACAGAAAAATAGACGCTGGTCATATCCAGCCCCTCGTAAATACGCTCTACTTTTGCATCCAAAATAAAACTAGATTCCTCTACATCTTTATTGTTTTTATCTATACTTTGTGAATATACTATCTTAAAATCCCTATCTCTAACACCTATATACTTGATCTTATTTTTAAACTCTACAAAATCAATAATTCTATCTTTAACATCCAAACGTTCATAGTCATCTCTTGTAATTCTAATATCGAGGTCTGGTATTTTTATACTTGAATCCTGGTCTACTTCTACAGGTAAGATATTTGTTACACCAACCATCTTCGCTCCCTCGAAAGTTTTAGGTCTAGAAAAAACTTCCTTTGTTTTTCCTTGCTCCACAACCATACCATTATGGATTATAATCAATTCATCACTAAACCTATAAATTTCGTCCCTACTGTGTGAAACCATTATAACCATTCCCTCATAATCAGATAGCATATCTTCAAGCTCTATTTGAAGCTTGTCCTTTAGGTCGTTATCCAGTGCCGAAAAAGGTTCATCTAGAAGGATAAGCTTGGGCTCGTATGCCATAATTCTTGCCAGAGCAACTCTTTGCTGCTGTCCACCTGAAAGATTTCTTGGCATCTTATCTTCAAGATTATCTATACAGAATTTTTTCATATACCTATCTGCCTTGTCCCTTTTATACTCCTTGCTTCCGCTTAGAACTACTTCAATATTTTCCCTTACAGTCATATTAGGAAACAAAGCATAATTCTGAAACATGTAGGCTACATCTCTCTTTTGGGGTATCACATCGATTTTTCTAGAGCTATCAAAAATGGTCTCTCCATTTATCTCTATTCGACCTTGGTCTGGACTTATTATGCCCGATATGTATTTGAGTAGCATACTCTTTCCAGCACCAGATGCTCCCAATATGCCTATTCTCTTAGCCTTAGTTTTCAAAGAAATATCCATACCAAAATTATTTAAATCTGACTTTATATCAATCGATAAACTCTTCATTTCCTTCTACCATCCATTTTTAATATTGTACTTTATCCACAACAAATTTAATATTATTCTTAAGTCTCAACAAATTTAATATTATTCTTAAGTCTCAACAAATTTAATATTACACTTAAGTCTCAATAAATTTAATATTATACTTAAGCTGCAACAAATACGGTTACTTTTTACTCATTGTTACATTGGCAGAATAAATTATGACAAAAGATATTATCAAAACTATTACTACCCAAATACCGGCCTTCAGATAATTACCGTCATTTATCACCATAGCTATTGTCTGTGAAATAGTTCCTGTTTTTCCCTGTATATTTCCAGCAATCATAGAAGTTGCACCGTACTCTCCCATAGCCCTTGCAAAGCACAAAATAGAACCTGACATTAGCCCCGGCTTTGAAACAGGCAATAAAATCTTATAAAAAATCTTTTTTTCACTTATCCCAAGGGTTCTTGCTGCATATACCAGATTTTTATCAACTTGTTCAAAAGCTGCCCTAGCATTTTGGTACATAAGAGGTAGGGCAATCACAGTAGCAGCAATAACACATCCTAACCATGTCTGAAGAACTGATATATTGAAGTTTTCAAGTAGGAAGCTCCCCAAAAATCTCCTCTTGCTAAATACTATAAGCAAGATAAAGCCGGCTACAGTAGGTGGCAATACCATCGGCAAAGACATGACCCCATCTAAAAAAGCCTTTCTTTTTTTACTAAAAGACATGGCTTTTTTAGCGAGATACACTCCGATGAAAAAAGAAATTATCGTAGCTACGATTGCTGTCTTTATAGATATAATCAAGGGACTCCAATCCAATTTTGTAAATATTTCAACTAAATTTTCCAATGTTCAATCGCTCCTCAATTTAAAGATCAATATCAACAGCATCAATTTCTGAATTAATCAACCTTAAATCCATATTTTACATATACCTTTTTTGCCTTATCACTTGCTAGGGCCTGGTATAATTTTTCTATTATTTCTTCTCTATCCTTGTTATCTTTTTTAGATTTAATTTTTGCTATAGGATACTTAATCTTTCCTGTCTTTTCAAGGTCTATTCTAGATATAACCTTGACATTTTCATTTCTCTTAGCATCACTAACATAAGTAAATCCAACTTCTGTAGCCTTTTCTGCAACAGCGCTTAGGGCTGAGCTTACATTGTCCTTTTCACTGATTGTAAGTCCACCTAAGGCTTGTGAAACTACATTTCCTTCAATTGCCTTTATAGTCGCCTTATCAGCATCCTTGGCTACAGACTTTATAATTCCTTCACTTATTAGGGCCTTTCTAGCATAGTAACCAGCTGGAACACTTCCGTATGGTAGGGCTATACTCTTGGCATCTTTGATATTTTCTAGCCCCTTTACCTGACCATCGTAGTCCTTAGATGCTATGATAGCTAACTGGTTTTCCAAAAGATCTTTAGTAGAATTTTCTACAATCAAACCTTTCTCTTTTAGTTCTTCAACTTCCTTAGTAGAGGCACTCAAGAATATATCACAGTCAAACCCCTCTAGAATTTGACTCTTTAATTTGCCAGAACTATCGGCATTCACCACTACTTTTACGCCTTCATTTTCAGCCTCAAAGTCCTTTACTATTTCTCCTACTGCGTCAGTTAGGCTGGCAGCTATAAACAAGTTCACATTTTTAGGTTCTTCTTTTTTTGTCTCAGTTTTTGAACAGGCTGTCATTGTCGTAGTTAAAATTAAAACCATAGATAATAAAAAGCAGATTGTTGTTAATTTTCCTTTGAATAATTTTTTCATTTTGATCCTCCAATTCTTTTACAACTATTAATTCACTTTATTTGATTACTAGTTCTTATTCATTATGTATATTTAGCCGATTACATATAAGCATTAAAACTTGATTTTAAGCCTTATACATATAAATATTAAAACTTGGTTTTAAGCCCTATACACGAAAATTTATCTTATTTCCTAGCACATTCAGTTGCTGTTCCCTTTAGTATACCCAGTCCATGCTCTAAGTTTGGTAGGAGAAATTCAAGTGCCTCTGTAACAGCCTTTGGGCTTCCTGGTAGGTTTACTATAAGAGTACGCTTTCTAATTCCGCTGACAGCCCTAGAGAACATAGCCCTCTTTGTATACTGCATTGAATATGCCCTTATAGCCTCTGCTATACCATTTGCCATCCTATCACATACTGCATTTGTAGCTTCTGGAGTAACATCCCTAAGGGCAAAACCTGTACCACCTGTTGTTATTACCAGGTTTACCTGTCTCTGGTCAGCCAACCTCATCAACTGTTTTTCTATAATAGGTTGTTCATCTGGGACTATTATTTCTTCCTTTACTATAAAGTTATTTTCCCTTAGACCTTCTGTGATTATAGGACCACTCTCGTCTTTTCTCAGGCCTACTGAACCCTTGTCACTCACTGTTATAACAGCTGCTGTAAGAGGTCTATTAGGATCAGCCGGTATAAGTTCTACCTTGTCACCAACTCTTATCTCTCCACCGACTATTACCTCTGTAAATACACCCTCTCTAGGCATTATACAGTCACCAACTGCGTGGAATATTGCACAATGTGAATGACATTCCTTACCTATCTGGCTCAACTCTAGTATTACATCTCCTATTTTAAACCTAGTACCTATTGGCATTGACCTAAAATCGTACTCATCTATTATTATGTTTTCTCCAAATGCACCAAGCTCGACATTGGCTCCTCTTTTTCTAAAGTCCTCTATCTTGTCATACGAAAGAAGACTCACCTGCCTATGCCATTTGCCTGCATGGGCATCCCCTTCTATACCGTGGTTTTCCACAAGCACCGCACTTTCAACCTCAGTCTTTTGAGTGCCCTTCTTTTCACTTGTACATATCCCTATTATTTTAGCCATACTGCTATTCCTTCCTAATCAAACTTTTATATTCTAGATTGAACTTATATATTCTAGTTCTATCCACCTATCTGTGTCATTTTCTTTAATTCTGTTATGCTATTTTTGTCCTCAAAAGAGTGCATTTCAGGTTTTTCTAATATGCTGTTTACAAGCATGTCATAAACTCTATTAGGATCTTTTTCCCTCAAGGCATCTTTCAAACTTATCTTCTTGTCAAAGCATAGGCAGGACTTGATGTCACCCGTTGATGTCATCCTAATCCTATTGCAAGAATCACAAAACTTGCCATGTATTGCACTTATAAAGCCTATTGCCCCCTTAAATCCGTCTATATTATAGTATTCAGCCGGTCCATTTCCATGCTTTTTGTTGTCTTTAGTGACATTTTCAAATGTATCCATTAGTATCTTTTTCAAATCTTCATTTGATACTAACATAGATTCAGCTCCAAGACCTATTGGCATCATCTCAATGAACCTAACATCTATAGGGTATCTCCTAGCAAAATCAATCAAGCTAATAAAATCTTTTGAATAGTCCTCATCGTGTAGGACAGAATTTATCTTGACCCTTATACCCTTTTCTATAGACTTTTCTATAGCTTCAAATACCTTATCGATTTCATCAAAACCAGTAATTTGCTTATATTTTTCCCTATCAAGGGTATCAAGGCTTATATTTATAGACCCAACACCTGCCTCAACAAGCCTGTCCAATTGTTGGCCAAGTAGGACACCATTTGTTGTCAGTGTTACTTCATTAACCCCATCTAGGTCGTATATCTTCCTAATCAATTCATGACAATTTTTCCTGACAAGTGGTTCACCGCCTGTAATTTTAAAATTCACTATGCCAAGCTTGATAGCCTCCCTACAGACCATTAGTATTTCATCAAAAGACAAAATATCATCATGCGAACATAGGTCTATCCCATCTGGCATACAGTACCTACAACGGAGATTGCACCTATCAGTAATAGAAATTCTCATGTAATCTATCTTTCTATTAAATAAATCTATCAAGATAATCTCTACCTTTCCCAAACTCCACTCTTACCACCGGTTTTCTTCATGAGTTTGATATCTGATATTTCCATGCCCTTGTCTATGGCCTTGCACATATCATAGATTGTCAAAAGGCATATATTTACCCCTGTTAGGGCTTCCATTTCAACACCTGTCTGACCAAGAGTTTTTACGCAACAAGTGCTTGTTATTTTATAGTTCTCTTCATCAAGGGAAAAGTCAATCTCCACCTTGCTCAAGTTTAGGATGTGGCAAAGCGGTATCAAGTCTGAAGTCTTCTTTGCTCCCATAATTCCAGCTACCCTTGCAACTCCAAGGACATCTCCTTTTTTCATATCTCCCTCTTTAACCTTTAGGAAACAATCCCTTGACATCTTTATGCTACCAACTGCAATAGCCTCTCTAAGGGTTTCATCCTTGTGGCTGACATCTACCATAATGGCATTGCCATTTTTATCAAAATGTGTAAAATCGCTCATATTTTCTCCATTCTCAACAATACTATCTACCAAATGTACACTTAGGGAATACACATACATCGCATTCAAGACAGAGTCCACCTTCACCTAACTCTGCTATATCTTCTGCTGTAACCTCATCATCTGCCATAACCCTTGGTAGTATAAGGTCAAATATAGTTCTCTTGGCATACATTACGCATCCTGGAAGCCCAAGGATTGGAATAGTCTTATCACTACCATTTTTCCCATAATAGGCAAGCAAGAACATTGCACCCGGAAGTACTGGAGCTCCATAAGATATTATATCTGCACCTGTATTTTTAATAGCCAAAGGAGTCTTATCATCTGGGTCTACACTCATACCACCAGTACATACGACCATGTCTGCTCCCTTTTCTATCAATTCTAAGATGGCCTTTGTAACCTTCTTATCATCATCTTCAAGTACAATATGTTCAAACATCTCTCCACCGAACTCAGCTATCTTGTCTATGATAACAGGAGTAAATGTGTCCTTGATTCTTCCATAGAAAACTTCATTTCCTGTTGTAACTACACCGACCTTTTTACCCTTGAATTCCTTTATCTCAAATATAGGCTGGCCAGATGTCATACTATTTATCTGGTCTCTCACTCTTTCCATTTTTTCTTTTTCTATAACTAGAGGTATAATCCTTGTTCCAGCTATCTTGTCCCCCTTGTGAACTGGGAAATTGCTGTGTATGCTGGCTATCATCATTTGACCGAAACTATTGACAGTCTTTAGGGCTTCTCTGTTTATCTTTAATAGTCCATGACAGTCAGCGGATAAGTTTATCTTACCCTCCTTAGGACCTGTACGATTCATATGATCGTTTATACATAAGGAACAGAGAATTTCTGCTGCTTCATTTTCATGAAGCATATTATCGTCATTTTCCCAAATATACAAGTTATCCTTTCCTACGCTCAATAGGACTGGTATGTCTTCTTTTCTTACTACATGCCCTTTTTTAAAGACAGTGTCTTTTGTTACGCCCTTTATAATCTGTGTTATATCATGGCAAAGGACTGCTCCCTCTGCGTCTACTGTTTTAATTATCTTCATGTCTATCTTTTGCCCTTTCATTTATTAATTGACCTGCAATACTGATAGCTATCTCTGCTGGAGTCTCAGCATCTAGAGGAATACCTATAGGTGCTGTTATTCTTGCCAAGTCCTTGTCATTGTAACCGTCATTTCTAAGCTTTTCCATTACCCCTGCAGTTTTTCTCCTAGAACCTATAACCCCAATATATCTGGCTGGTGTCTTTAGGACTTGACGCTGGATAATATAGTCATCCTTGTGGCCCCTAGTCATTATACATATATAGTCGTTCTCGCTTATCTCTTCACATAGGTCAGACAGGTCTTCCATATCGACTATCCTGGTAGATACTACTCCTTGGAATAATTCCTTTTTAGAAAAGTCCTCCCTATCTTCAAGGACGATACAGTTAAATCCAATTCTGTGAAGTGTCGGTACTAGCTGTTGGGCTACGTGTCCTCCACCAAATATATATACCTTCGAATTTTGGTTGATTTTTTCAATAAAATACACACTTGAATCAAGCTTATACTTCCTTGATTTTCCATCTAGGTGTTTGAGTACTTGTTTTGGATATTCATCCCCTGATTTTTTGCCATCTCCCCTTACAATTCCCATTGAGGGTTTAGCACCATCAGTTATATCCATTATCAACCAAATATCTTCATCCTTTTCAAATCCATCCAAAACAAATTTTATCATCTCTTTTATCTTTTCGTCTTGACCTGATATATACTGGAAAAAACAAGCTACATCACCGCCGCAAATCATGCCTAGGTCCTGTACTTGATTTTGTCTAAGCATATAGCTCTCATTAAAAGATTTCTTTGTCTTTAGAACTTCTTGGGCCTTTTGCTGGCATAGGTACTCGACAGCACCTCCACCAATTGTCCCGCATATTCTCCCTTTTTCTCCTACAATCATTCTGGCTCCTGCACCCCTTGGTGTTGAGCCAGAACTAGCAGTAACACTGACCATAGTAACATCTCTACCGGCCATCAATTCATCATTTAACAACTCAAAAAACTTCTTCATATTATCTTAATCTCCCTTGGGAACGACCCCAATTTCCAAACACTTAAATTCGCCATCATCAAACTCAAAACAGTTGTATGATGCATATGGCTGCTTAATAGCTCTTGAAGTTCTTATATCAGAACCTGTAACCCTTGCAACAAAGGCACAATTAACCCCTGCATGTGCAAGGCAAATAACATCTCCCTCAGAATTATTCATTATATTCAAAAGGGTATTTTCCATTCTATCTAAGGCGTCTAAACGCCTCTCTCCCCCTAAGGGTTCATCTCCTAGCTCTTTGACTATGTCCTTTAGGGGAATCCCTTCCCATTCTCCCATGTCAATCTCCATGAGTCCTGGATCTATTTTTATTTCTATATTTCCATCAGAAATTATTTTTGAAGTGCTAATACACCTCGTCAAGGGACTTGAATATATACAGGATATATCCTTTTTAGAAAAAAAATCCCTCAATTTTTTACTTTCATCTATTCCACGCTCTCCAATATCTATATCAGTCCTACCAATACAGAGCTTGATATCATCTTTAAAATCTGGGTATGCGTGTCTAACAAGATATAATTTTCTCATAAGCTACTAAACTCTCAATCCCATCGCAAAATATTTTTTGTACTTCTTTTCCATTTCTTGACGCATCTCACTCATTAGCTTCGAGTAATTTTCAACTAGTCTTATACCTTCTCTAGTAAGCGAAGAACCACCACCGCCAGTTCCCCCAGTCCATTTTTCTACAACCGGAAAACCTAGCTCTCTCTCAATATCCTTAATAATCTTACTTCCCTTTGAATATGAAATACCAACACTAGAACAAGCTTGTTGTATTGATTTATGTAAATCTATATTAATCAATAGGCTACATGCAGTTTCATCAAAGAAAACCTCTCTAGCCTTAAGCTTGACCTCAACTTGCGGACCAACTGGATAACCGTTTCCCCTCCTATAATTCCATTCAATTAGTTCGTGGTATTCTTCTGGTGTATCTATATCAAAATACACAGCCTCATCATCCACTTCAACATTTGTTATAGGTGAATCGTAGTTTTCCATGGCCCCTCTCAAGCCGTCCACACCACTGTAATTAACTAATGATTTGGCGAATTCATTAGATACGATGATGGGATGGCCTGGTTGACCATTAAATGTAGTTCTCACTAATTCAGAATCAATACTCAAAACCTTCTTCAATGTCTCTTCTAAAATGGCAGGCAGATCCATAGGCATTATCAAAATTCTATCGCACAAATTCATAACATCGTTAACACCTAGGAGTACAGAATCAAACATCTGTGTTTGTGAGTATTTTTCATTTTTAACATATCTGATATCATCATAGAATATACTTTTCTTGAGTTCATCAGACCTGTGACCAACTACCACAGTTATCGGGTCAATATTCATTTTCTTCAACTTGGTTATTGTGTGGTTGGCTACTGTAGAATCTCCAAAAGGCAGGGATGGTTTAAATGCCTTCATTCTGGAAGATAATCCAGCCGCTACTATTACAGCTCCTGTTTTTTTCATAAGCTTTATCTCCAAACAATTATTATAGCGTTCGTTTTTTAAATAACTAACCCTTTTTAATTATATCACGATAAAAAGTTATTGTAAATATATTCAGTTGGTATTCGTATAAAAATTAATGGGACATCAGCATAGCCATGTCCCATTTTATAAACTATATATTTTTTCTTTTTGAAGAACTTAGGTAACCTAGCTCTTCCCTGTATTTTGATACAGTCCTTCTGGCTATATCAAAGCCCTTTTCCTTAAGCATACCCTCTATCTTTGAATCACTTAAAGGTTTACGCTTGTCCTCACCATCTATTATCGTCTTTATCTCATCTTTTACAGTATCCGTAGATATATCCTCACCATCCCTAGACTCGTAAGCACCTGTAAAGAACCTCTTTAGTTCAAACAGCCCCTTGTTTGTCAGCATATATTTGTCGTTTACCCCTCTTGAGATTGTAGATATGTGTAAATCAAGCTTGTCTGCAATATCAGCCTGAGTCATAGGCTTTAGCCTTCCATTATTCTTAAAATAATCATATTGGAACTCTATTATAGCATTGGAAATAGATACTATTGTATTACCTCTTTCTTCAATATCATTTATCATACTCTTAGCTGAATTCAACTTCTCTTTTATGTATTTTTTTACTTCCTCATCATCACTTGTCAAAAGAAGATCCTTGTAATACTGGTTTATAGATAAACTTATGTTACGTTCTTTAAATGACTTTACCATAGGCTCTCCATCCTGGTACTCCACAATTACATCAGGAAAGGCATACACTATATTTGTTCTAGCGTATTTTTGAGCTGGTCTAGGATCCAAAGACCTAATAATATTGATATATTCCATGACCTCATCCCTAGTAAATTTGTAACGAGATGACAGATAAGATATATTTGAGTTAGCTATTAAGTTTAGGTCATTTAGGACCATTTGCTCCAACTGCTTGTCGAATATATACCTATCCCTCAACTGAAGAATAATGCACTCCTGAAGGTTTCTAGCACCTATACCTGCTGGCTCTAAACTGTGTATCATTTTTATAGCAGACAGTACAATTGACTTGTCTACACCAAATTTGTTAGCTAGATCCTCCTCTTTTTCTCTTAGGTATCCATCATCATCTAGGCTATCTACCAAATAGTGGCATATTTTCCTCTTTGACTCATCCATTTTAATAATATTTATTTGGCCATGCAAACTATCATATAGACTGTCATAGTCTGTAGTCATATTCTCAAAATCATAATCTGAGTCATCTTGATAGGCAGATTCATTCCTATCGTAACTAATAGTCCCTCTTTCGTTTTTAAAGTATTTCTCCCAGTCGATTGTATCTTTCTTTATTTCAACATCTAAGACAGGATTTGAAAGAGAAAAATTCTCTAATTCCTCTTCCAGCTCTTGTCTACCCATGTTAAGTATCTTAAGTGATTGCACCAAATTATTGGATATATTGAGTTTCAATGTTTGTGTTTGTTGAATTTTATTTGAAATCATTTTTACCTCCCTAATATCCCTGACTGCCCTCTATCATTATAACCCATTTACCAAATAATTTGTTATACAATTTTATCCTAATAATCATAAATAGTATACCAAATAAATAATCCCCTTGTAAATCAATACACAGGGGACTACTTAAGAACTATTGTACAGCATAAATTCTTTTAATATGACTATTTATATACTATTAATTATTGTATAAATAACACTATAGTGCATAGCCTACAAAATATAGAATTTTTACTTATATATATTTTTAACTACTGAATCTGAAACACTAGTCTGACCACCAACTAATATTAATTTCTCTATCTGGTTGGCCTTTACAAATGCGTTAAGTTCAGGATTTGAATTTACCCCATCTACAAGTACAATTGGGCTATTCATATTTGAAGTAGCAACACCAGCTGCTAGGGCATCTGCTGCTATCTTTCCATTTGCTACCATAAGTGACTTGGCTTCTGGATAAGCAACCTTAGCTACTGCCACTGATGTAGCATATCTACTCTTACCTGCTATTCTTACAGATTCTTTTGCCTTTACAGATGACTTCACTGAATCACTAACAGAGTTTGTTCCGCCTACTACAGTAAGTCTTGCAAGTGACCAAGAATCTAGGGCCTTTAGTGTATCTGCTGGTATATTGTTGGCTTCAGCAAGAACTATTGGAGTAGTATCCTTTACAGCTAGTGATGATACTGCTAGGGCATCTGCTGACTGCTTACCATTTACAAGAATTGCCTGGTCTTTGTTTGTAGACTTTTCCCTAACTTTCTGGGCGATTGCTAAAGATGTAGAATATCTGTTGCTTCCTGCAATTCTCTCTACCTTTAGACCCATAGCTACTAGCTTTGCTTCTACCTGAGGTGATACAGACCCATTTCCACCTGCTATAATTACATTCTTAGCGCCTAGTCTCTTGATTTCATTTTCAGCCTCAGTCTTTAACACATTAGCTTCTGTAAGTAGGATTGGAGCCTTGTTAAGTGCTGCTAGTGGTGCTGCTGCAAGGGCATCTGCTTCTTTTCTACCATTTGCAAGTACAACTGTGTCAGCTGACTGATAAGTACTTTCGCTTATTTTTGCAGCAGTAGCAAATCTATTGCTACCAGCTATTCTACTTACCTGGGCATTTGTACTTGGCTTTTCTTCGCCTACTTTTTTAGCCTTTGAGTAGTCAAGTTTTATTATTGCCTTCTGAGTTCCTGCTCCCTTTTTGATCTTGTCATATGATCTTGCTCCATCTGATGCAATAGCATCCATAGCATCAACTTCAACATTTATGTATATTGAATCTTCCTTCTGAGCATTTCTCTCTATCTTAATTATGCTTGGGAAGTCTCTATCCTTACCATCTAGTCCCTTGTCTTTTACCATCTTTTCTACTATAGCTGGCTTAGTAGAACTATCAAAACCTGATTCATATACGTTCATGCCCCATAGGTGACCAAACATTCCCATAAAGCTAAGACCCTTTACTTGTATGTATATAGTAGACTTTCCATCTTTTTCAATAACCTTGGCATTTCCAACAATAGCCTTGTTACCCATGGATTTCTTATCTTCATTTGCATGCTTTAGGTAAACAGGCACGCTATATTCTACAGCTGCATTTGCAACTTCATCTGCGCTTATATTACCTGCAAAACCAGCCACACTAGTAGCTGAAGCCACTGCCATTGTAGCACACATAATTGTCTTAAAATTCTTATTCATAGTTCTACCTCCCAATTTTGTTAACTATACATTAATATTTTAAATTCTTTTATATGTAAATACATACTGTATTTATAATCAATTATCTTTGTCCTCAATATTGCTTGATATCTGTCAAGATTAATTTCTAAACATTCATTATTACTTTTTCACCATCAAGGTCAATAATTTTCAGGTGTACACCATACAAGTCCTCTATTACTTTTTCTGTTATAACCTCTTTGGCATCCCCCTTTACAAGGACCTTACCATTTTTTAAACCTATAATTTCATCTGAATAGTACATTGCTTGGTTGATATCATGTAGGACCATTATAATGGTAATACCTAGGTCCCTATTTAAGTTTCTTATCAACTTTAGGGTCTCCAACTGGTACTTGATATCAAGGTATGTTGTAGGTTCATCCAAAAATAATATCTTAGTACCCTGAGCCAGAGCCATAGCTATCCAAACTCTCTGCTTTTGACCACCTGATAGCGAGTTTACTGTCCTATCCTTAACGGGTCCAAGGTCTGTAACATCCATTGCCCAATCTATCATTTTTTCATCATCTTCAGACTTAGCCTTCATCATCACCTGGTATGGAGTACGTCCGTAACTGACCAACTGTCTTACTGTTATATCATTGGCAACCTTGTTGTACTGGTGGACTATAGCCACCTTTTTTGCAAACTCCCTATTGGTCATAGAATCTATCCTTCTATAGCCAAGGGTCACTTCCCCTATCTTGGGCTCTAGGTTTTTGGTCATCAAATAAAATAAAGTAGACTTACCACAACCATTTGGTCCAAGTATGGTTGTAATCTTGCCATCTGATATCTTAAATGATATATCATCTAGGATTAGGGGCGAATTTTTCGAATATGAAAAACTTAAGTTCTTAACTTCCAAAACTATCTCCCCCTCTTCTAAGTAATAGTATAAAGAATGGACCACCTACTACAGCACATATAATTGCTGCAGGTATTTCATATGGGGCAAACATAGCCCTACCTACTGTATCGGATAGTAAGAGCATAACTGCACCCAAGAGCATTGTATATGGTAGTTTAACCTTGTGGTCACTACCAACCAATAACTTGGCTATATGAGGGACAATAAGCCCCAAAAAGCCTATTACACCAACTGTGGCTGTAGATATACTTACTATAACTATTGCCACAATCGCAACTATAAATCTATCCCTATCGACATTCACACCAAGACCCCTTGCAGTTTTATCTTCAAGAGATAGGATATTGCACTTTTTAGCAAGCAGAAATGCAACTATAAGTCCTATCAAGACATACCAGAATAGGAGATTTACATCTGCCCATGTTTTCTGGGCTATATTGCCCTCTACTATAGATTGGACTCTAGACAGGCTCGCCCCCTTGCCAACTGAAGCCTTACAAAATTCAGACAGGCCTGAAAAAGTCATATTAAGGGCAACACCCACAAGTATCAATTTCACTGGGTTGGCTCCACCATCCCAAGCTAGAAGGTATATCAACAAGTAGGCAGCAAGTCCTCCAAGAACAGCAAAAAAAGGTATTGAAAAATACATAGCTGGGAAGAATGAACTTATTATCACTGCAACAAAGGATGCTGCTGATGATATACCGATTATACCTGGGTCTGTCAGAGGATTTTTCATCACTGACTGCAAAAGGGCTCCAGATGTTGATATAGCAGCCCCTGCTAACATAGCTATTATTACTCTAGGAAATCTTAGGTCCCAAATTGTAGCAACATCAGGATTTCTCTTTACAAAAAGACCTGACATCAGCTTAGAAAAACTTATATCTATGCTACCTGTTCTAATAGCTATAAAAAACAATAGTATCAATAAAACAGAAGTTGTTAAAAACACCACTGTCTTTTTCCTTGTATTTACAGCATAACCTCTTGTATCCTTGTCTAATATCTTTCTAAGTAATCCATTTTTAAAATTAGACCACTCCACTATTTATCACCCCCATAAAAAATTTTGTCTAGGTCTTCAAGGGCATCAGGGTAGTTAAACTTGGCAGACATACCAAACTTCTTGTAGTCTAAGTCATATACCCTATCTTTTTTGACAGCCTCAAAGTGCGACCATATGTCATTTGTTTTAAATTCATCCAAAAACATCTTCATGACTTCTTGAGGCATGGCATGAGCGGTTCTCAATATAAGGTCAGGGTTTTTCTTCAACATATCCTCTGTAGATATATTTATAAACTGGTCTGTATCTGATTCAAATACATTTTGACCTCCTGCAAGTTCTACCAGTGATCCTACATATGATTGATTTGTTGCAACTACATAGGATCCCGGCAATCCCATAAGAACTAAAACTTTTAATTTCTTCTTGTCCTTGTGACGCTCCTTGTATTCCTTCATAAAATCTTCGTATTCTTTTACCATCTTCTCAGCCTCTGACTGCCTATTAAGAACTACACCAAGGTCAGATATGGACTTGTACATACCTGGTATATTGTTTAGGTTTAAGAAACCATACCTAAGTCCAGCATTCTTATATTTAGGTTGTAGGTCACTCACGAGGCTGACCGGGCTAAATACCCAGTCTGGATTTAATCCCTTTACAATCTCCATGTCCGGTGACATAGCCATACCCACTTTGGTAGCTGAATCATATCTCTTGGGCAATTTGGAGATTTTACTGTCTGGCACCCCAACCAAATCAACATCTAGCCCATCCATGATCTCCACTGTAGCAGGAGATGTAGCTATTATCCTTGGATTATCTATCTGAGGTATCTGGCTAAGAGACTCTATCTGACCATCCTTGCCACCAGGATGCTGGTCAACACAGGCAGTAAATACGATACTAAGTAGTGAAACAAGGCCTACTAGGACCAATTTTTTACCTAGTCTAGTCATCTATACCACCACCGATCATATCAGAATTACTAGACACTAGAATCTCTTCTAATTCCATGTTTTTTCTTTTCTTGTACTTATATAAGACAGCTATTCCTATAGCCCCCAACATAACAATTGTAAGCAATATAGCTATCATGACTATAATAATTGTAAATAATGCCCTTGTAAAAGGTCCCCATGGTGTTTTTTCATCCTTTTGAGATGTACCAACAAGTGTCTGCGAATCATCGAAATCTTTGTTGGTAAGCAAACCATGCTTATAACCTAGGTCTGCTTGATTTATCCTTTCTTTCTCGTCTCCTGAGCTTGGAGGCCCAACTGGTTTACCAAGACTCTTGTTTGATGATTTTAGACCAGAGACTGTCTTATTAGATCTATCCCCTATTTTTTTATTATTGTCATGTGACTTTTTGTGTGACTTATTATTTTCTGACCTGGCTTTAGAATTAGCACTAGTTGAGCTTGTATTACTCTTAGAACCACTATTCCTTGTGGCAGCCTGTACGCTAGAACTAGTTGGAGCACTCACTTCCTTTGTATGCTCGTTTACCCTATCTTCATTCTTTACAGGCTTGTCTGTTTTTACACTTACCTTGAATCCATTACCGCCACCTTCTTGTAAGTCATCAAAGTCCACAAAAAATATAACTGCCCTTCCCATAGGTTCTACAAAAAAGCTTGATTTAACAACACAATCAGCAGATGGAATCTCAAATCTGAAATCTCCTGTAGTACCACCATTTGATATTTCTTTTACAGGTACTTGGGAAAAACCACTATCCCCCCTATTTTGAACCCACATGACAACATCTTTAATATTGTCCCTAAGGTTATACCTGACTGTTGCATATAACTTACCGTCATCATCTTTTTCTATCAAGGCGACCCCATATACAACATTGTTTACCATACCTTCACCTATGCCTGGATTATTGCCTGGATCTTCAATTACATGGGTAACTGGATGGTCGTAATAACCTCTAGCAACAGCAGTATATACTTCACCAGCTTTGGCATTGGTTGTAAATGCAATAAATACCATGACAAGGGCAAGTAGTATAGTATTAAATTTTCTATTTATTTTCATCTCTACCTCCCTGTAGACTGTCCAACCAAGAGCCAATTACCGTGTCTTTTTTAAATATATTTTTTGATAACTCACTGTCTAACTTTTTACTTAACTTTATTTCATAAATAAGCTTCTTGGCTACTTTTATATATGAATAAGCAGAACCAGCTAATATACTTATAATTATTAACAAGGAATAAAATATAACCTTTGGATTTTCTTTGGCTTCAAATTTTTGTTTTTTGATATCTGTACTATTCTCTTCTTTAGGTTCATCCTCACTTGTAGATTGATCAAAATTAGTCGATTCATTTATCAGTCCTTTACTTGGATCACTAGTTGATGTTGATTCACTATTGGATGATTTAGAACCAGAACTAGTTTCACTATTGTTTTTTTTACTTTTTGCTTTATTGCCAGATGAATGACTTTTATTTGAATTCTTCCTATCAGAAGAACCACTTCTATTGTTTGAAGATCTAGCGCCAGTACTTGCACTACTTTTCTTGTTAAGACCTGGAAATTTATCCCTAGTACTAGCCCTATTTGGACCACCATCAGAAGACACAATAGCCACTTGACCAAGCTTGTTCAAATTAAGATTTGAATATCCATTGCTAGTCTTTATACTTACATCAGACATGTCCGACACATAAACAGCCTTTGGATTTTTGATGTTAGATGGCAGTTTAAGCTTTATTTCTATCGGCTTGGATGGCTTTTGAGGAACCCCATAATCATTTTCAACCTTAAAATTATATATTACAAAACTAGAAGATCTACCAAACGTCTTCATGACCTTTGTATAGTCGTTGCCCCCAGTTACTGTATCTACCTTAAACTTTATATTGTCCTTGAAGCAACCTGGCTTGGCTACTAGCTCAAATATATCAGTCTTCTTTATAATAGTTTCATTTGGATTGAATTTCTTTCTAGGAGTACCCGTCTTCATCAGATTGTATAGTAAGGCATCTTTTTGATCAATCTTCTTTAGACTAGACCAATCAAACTTAAACCTAGCTCCTACAGGTATCTCTCCCATAGGCTTTACCTTTGGGTCTACCTTTACATATATCATTGGGTCTTTTCTACTTATATCAAAGCTAAACACCCTAGGTCTCTTATCCTGCTCGTTTGGTATCACTAGGTCAAAAGCATGGGGCTCAGCAAACCTATAATAGGCATTATCATCTCGTATTTGTAAGGATACCAATGATGCTATTATCCCCTGTACTTCCATCTTATCGCTACCTATCAGCATTGTATATTTACCATTCTTGGCTACTATATTGGCAGTGTGGACCATAGCTCCGTTACCCATAGAAGGCTTATCTTCTCTTTCATGGTGAAGATTTACTACAAGAGAATATAATCCATCCTCCAACTTTAAGTCTTCTCCTTTTTCAAGTTGAGGAAGGTTTCTTTTGTCTTTTGGTGAATATATACTGTCTGTATCATCTTGTTCTGAAGGACCATTGTTAACTGGAGGACTAGGTGCGCTTGAATCTAAACCATCAAATGAGTCAGAACCAACTTTTGCAGACTTGTCCCAAGCAACCCTAAGTTTGGCTTCCTGTTGACCGCCACCATTGCCTCCCGAAACCTCTTCCATAACCGGAACATAAACGGCTACAGGTATATCTTGTTCTCCTACGTTTACTTCAAACTCAAGATCTTTTGGATATTTCTTGCCCTTCATTCTCTTATCTTTACCTGTAGAAGGATTGTTATATACATCTATGTCATCGTAATGACTTAATTCTTTAACTTTTTGCCCCTTTACATAAAACTCACCCAAAAAACCTCTATAGCCCATAAAATCAAGAGCAACAAACCTTAGTTTCATAGTTGCTTTTCCATTTTTCACAGAAAGTATTCCATATTGTGTCATAGCTGGATTACCCATTGATTTTCTGTCTTCATATTTATGTATAAGGGATATAGGCACCTTATAATTCCCATCTTTCATAGTCTCTGCCCTACTTGTTGAAACAAATAAATTCGACCATAATACAGATACTATCAATAGACTAACCAGTATAAATCTATTAATAATTTTAATATCTCTTTTTACAAACATAATCTTCACCCTTATTTCCCCATAATTTATATATACGTACTCACTATTATCCATGATTCTGTATTGATTAAAATTCTCAGTATCATTTCATTCCCAATATTAGTTTAACATAATAGATAGGTATTATCAATTAAAATATGTTGGCAATATTTTAGCTATTTTTGGTTTTTATTTAAAATTTGTTTAAAGTGGTATAAGAGTCCTATTTTTGTATATAACAAACAAGACAAGAGAAATATTTCTCTTGCCCTGCCTGTATAATATTTTTTATTGGGATTTTATTACTTGCTTATTTAATACTATTTTCTATATTAGCATCTATTGTGTTGTTTCCACCTAATATAATTAAATCCTTATTACCTTTTAGCTTTTCTACTACACTAGCAGGTACCTTATTCTTTTCTGCTAGTATAATCGGTGCCTTGGCTAGACCTGTTACTGCTCCTGCAGATAATGAATCTACAGCATTGTAGCCATTAGATACAAATATTGTCTTTGTATCTGGATATGCCTTATTTGCTATTGCAAGTGCTGTATCAAACCTAGTTCTTCCAGATATCCTTACCTTAGACTTGGCATTTATCTGTCTCATTACGCCTTCACTTATTGAAGAATTTCCTCCAACTACTATTACTTCTTCTGGCTTCCATTCATTTATTTTAGCCTTTGCATTTGGATCTAATGAGTTTGCTCTTGTCATAAGTACTGGTACTCCAGCCTGTGTTGCTAGTGAAGATACTGTTAGAGCATCTGCATCCTTTTCGCCGTTTATTAGGATTACCTTGTTTGAGTTGGACTTGTTCTTTACCCTCTGAGCAACCATTGCTGCTGTTTCAAACCTGTTTTTGCCTGCAACTCTTTCTACACTTAGTCCCATAGACCTAAGCTGGCTTTCAACTGCTCCAGACATAGAGCTTAGTCCACCAGACAAGATTACCTTCTTGGCACCCAATCTTGTTATCTCTGCCTTTACACTAGCTGGTACATTTGCCTTTTCTGTAAGTAGTATAGGCGCCTCGTTTGTACTAGCAAATGAAGCTGATACTAGGGCATCTGCATTTTTAGTTCCACTAGCAAGGATTACTGTGTCTGCCTTATTAAAGAACTTCTGAGATATCTTTGTAGCTGTCTCATATCTGTCATTTCCAGCTAATCTTTTTATTACGTCATTACCTGTAAGTTTTTTATATTCCTTTGCCTGAGACCAATCAAATATCAACTTAGCTTTTTGCTTGCCACTGCCCTTTACAATAGCATCATATGATTTTGCATTACTTGATATAGAGTCCATGGCATCTACATTCACCTCAGTAAATATTTCTTTTTCCTTTTTATCTCTTACAAAAGAATATCTTGAAGGAAACTTTCTCATATTTCCGTTTAAGTCCTTGTCTTCTATTTCCTTTTCAACCTTTGCCTCTTTAAGCGATGAATTTGAATCAGAATCATATACACTTAGTCCCCAAAGATGTCCATGCATTCCCATGAATTCCATTCCCTTAAAATCAACATAGTAAGTGTATTTTCCATCTTTTTCACTTACAATAGCAGTTTTTTCAAGTGAAGCATTGCCCATTGAAGCCTTATTGTCAAAAGCATGCCACAATTTAACTGGCACTGAATATAACTTAGCTCCATTCTTGATTTCCTTATTTGCTATGTCCTTGTCTATATTCTTTATATCTGTCTGCTGTGATGGGTCATTAAGTTCAGATGAGCCTGATTCCTTTTTGATGTTATCTATAGCAAATAGAACAACCTCATTAGCAATTGACATTTTCACCCTATCATTTGTATTAATAGAATCTTTGCCCCTCGCTAAAGCCTTTTCTAACATTTCTCTACTTCTACCCTCAATCACACCAGCCTTTAAAAGCTTTTCTCCTATCTCAATGTTATTCTTTAGTACTGCCTTTGAAGAAAGTATCCCTTCTTCCTCGCCCTGTGTACCCTTCAACTTATTCTTGTCTATAGAACTGTCTTTAGGTGCTTTTGACCAATCTATTAATAAGACTGCTGGCTGTGATGCATCAGCATTAGGATTAGCCTTTTTGGCTACTTCATCCATAGCATCAACCCATACTCTTACACCAATTTTTTCTTCTCCTCTAGAGTCTCTTACGAATTCTACTTCTCCTGGGAATGTTTTTCCACCATCAGTATAATCAGACGTTTCCACTCTATTAGCTTCTGTATACCTTCCATGGTTTCTTATATCATCCAAGCTATTGTAAGTAGCAAATTTGTATAGATGTCCTCTCATCTTTACACCACCAAATAACATCTCTTTTGGTTGGAATTTAAGACTTATTTTAACACCATCCCTAGATTCCACTACCTTTGCCATGCTTTTCATGGCATCAGCACCCATAGATGCTTGGTCTTCCTGCCCGTACTTCACAAGCTTAACAGGTAGGCTATATTCTAACACCCTATTTTCATCTGCACTATTTCCATTATCATTATCTACACTAGCAACTACATCAGATGAAACCTCAAATTCATAGGTGTCTCTATCAGCGGATGATCTTGAAAGATACAATGTTTTTGTAACCCTATACTTATCTCCATTCCTCATGCTTGGATCTTTGATTTCTACTTTCTTATCCAATTCATTAGACATAGTAGCTTCACCAATAAATGTAGGTATATTAAACTTTATCTTTTCAACCTTTGTTACAACCTTCCAGTTCCATCTTGGACCATTTTCTTTATTTACAAGGTACTCTTTAAGGTCTGTTCCTGCTAACTGGCCTCTCTTTTCTATATATTCCCTCTTAGTTTGTGGAATATTTTCACCATTCTTTACAGGTCTCTTCCAATATGCCATGTCTATCATATTAATGTCGCCAGTAGAAACTTGTATCTTTTTGTTCTGTGCTTTTGCCTTTACTTTATATGCTTTCTTCTGTGGGAAGTAACCATTTTCTAGGTTAGCACTTATACCTAATTCTTCTGGTTTTGATATTTTTATATCTTCATCCATCATATTATATGCTAAATCTAGCTTTCTCTTTTTCTTGTTTCTAAGAATACTCTCTGGTATAGAAGTAAGCATATTATTATGTAGGTCTATTATAGCATCATCCTTTGAAGCCAGCTTTGACCAAACCTTATTATCTATACTTTCTATCATATTATTAGATAGTCTTAGAGTCTTAACATTATTAAGTTCACCAAAATTGTCAGGAAGTTTAGTCAACTTATTATTGTAAGCAGATAAATTTTCAAGCGAAGACGCTTTTGATATACTATCTGGCAGTTTTTCAAGCTTATTTTGACTCAAATTCATAAATTTTATTTTACTATTATTTTTGAACACATCATTATCAAATTCTCTTATATTATTTTCACTAAGATCTATTGATTCTAAATTTTTCAATTTGTCAAAAATACCTGTTGGAAGTTCAGTCAACCAAATCTTACTCAATTCTAAAGTTTTCAACTTTGTATTCTTGTCAAATATGCCGCTTGGAAGTTTTCCTATTACATTGGAATTTAATTTTACTTCTTCTAATTCCTTACAATCATCAAATAACCCTGATGGAATAAACTTAACTGCATTTCCACCTATATAAAATTTCTTAAGTCCAGTAGCACCCTTTAACAGGTCTTTTGGTATAGATTCAATATGGTTTCCACCAAGGTCAATACTTGTAATACCAGGACCTATATTACCTGCCAATAGACTAATATCATATATAGCACCCATGTCTACATCCTCACCTAGACCTCTAGATAATTTAAGTTCTCCAGAGAATTTCCTTATTTCACTTCCATCAATAGTTCCATTATTATCACTATCTATGACTCCAGATGCCTTTAGTCTTTCCTGAAGTGCCTTTTCACTTAACTTCTTATTTTTTGCGATAGTCTTAGGTTCATCATAGCCAGTCCAGCCTTCATACACTTGAGGCTTGAATTTTATCTTCACCCTAGTGTACTTATCTGTCTGACCTATATCACTTTCCTGACCACCCATAGGTCCAACTAGTACTCCACCTATATGCTCCTTATCTAAATCACTTATATTCATGGTAAATTCTGCGTGATCTTTTACATTATTTGCATTTGCCTCTCCACAGAACTTCTTTTCGGATTTGCCTGGCCACTTTCCACCACTTTGAATCTGAAAATCATATAAGACATCAGCAAACAGTGTATTTAACATAGTTATCTTCATCTTTCCATTTTCTACTACCAGCTTCACATTTTTGTCAAAGAAACCTTCCAACATTGAAGTTCCTTCTCTTCCATCTGCAAGCAGGGCATTAAATCCGATTGTATATGTCCCATCTGGTATATTTTCTGAAGTAGTGTATTTCGCCACCCTCTTTTCTTCCTCAGTTTTTTTATTCTTTCCGTAGTTTCTAGCAGCTTCTTCAGCTTCACCTTCCTTAGGGGCTATGTAGCCTTTCTGCTGGAATACTATCTTACCATCTTCTTTTGATTTATCTGCCGTTACGTAATTGCCAACCTTAGCAGAATGGAATTTCAAAACAACCCTATGTGCATTTTTGTTTGTAAAACCACTCAAATGAGGATCTTGAACAGTCAATAAAGCCTTTTCACCACTGTATGCAACCCTTTTATTTTCCTTATATGAATATGGAATTGTATATCCATCTATCTCCACACTCTTCAAAAGTGTCTGCATGTGATATAACCAAAAAATATTAGTGTCTTTAACAGGCCCAAATTCTTCTCCTATTTGGGAATATCCAGAAAGCTTTATTTTGTAAACCTGAGTTTCTTTATCAACAGATATATCCTCTATCTTAAGGTTCTGAAAATTCTTGCTTGTATTTGTATTTATTGCTTCACCAGTCTGTTCATTACCCTTATCTGTTGTATTCCCAGGATTTTCTTTCTTTCCTCCGTTACTACTTTCAAAAGCCTTTTGAGCCGGAGATTTCCACGTACCGTATCTACCATCCTTTAACTTTATAATTATGGTATTTCTATTTGTGACCCTGTCCCATTTTTCAACATGCTTACTTGCATGCTCCTCAGAGCTATATATACCACCATAGTCATCAGTCATAAACTCGCTAATAGGAAATTCTGTTCCATTAATAACTATTGAACTTAAATTTTCCATATAGTCTTTTAGTATAGTTCCTTTATATTTTATAGAATATGAAAAACCACACACAACAGCTTCATAATCTCCACCATTTTTAGATGTCTTTTTTCCCATATATGTTACAGTTTCCAAATGATCCTCTGGTATCACCTTATCATCTACATCTGGCTTTGGTAAAGTTGGTTCTTCCTTATCTGAATCTACAACACCAGTAGACGATTTAGTCATACTATATACTGGTGTTACTTTACTCTCGCCATCTGCATTCTTCTCAACCTTATATGAAAGTTTGTGTGTTTCTCCATTGGTTAACTCAAATGCATACTTAGCTGAATTAGCATCATCCACTTTTTTATATGATTTCTTATGCTGCGCTGCCTTATCAGCCTTACTTTGTAAAGTGACCCCATAGTATGGACTGTCTATTGTTTCAAATTCTTTAATTGAGTATTTATCCTCATTTATGAATACATATTTAATCTTTTTTATTATTTCCTTAGCCTTTTTTTTATCAAAATCTTGATCAAAATAAAATTTATACTCATCGCTATAATCTGGTGGCATTACATTTATATGCTGCCAAATATTTTCTTCAGATTCTGATGTCTCAGCGTATGATACTCCACTTAAAAATCCCCCTTCATTTATGTAAGGTATAGTACTTGTTCCTAACATAGCCATAGACATAGCTATAGCAACTATTTTTTTACCTTTTCTATGCTTTTTACTATAAGTCATTTTAACCTCCCTTAAATTTAAACATTTAATAGCCATTGCACCATTCAGTTTTTTTAATTTTATCCACAACAACCATTGATACTCAATATCTTTTCACTGTGATTAGTATAACATTATTCCAAGTATACGATATTAATTATCATTAGTATTATATTAATTATTTTTGGGTATTGATTTAACTATTCAAAATAAATTTTTCATAATACTAATCATTTATAAGAAAGTATTATATGACCACTACTGATATAAAAAAGACCCAAGTCAGTACATATAGCACCACCTGAGTCTCTTCCATTCGATTTAGTTTATTAATTTGTTGTACACGCTATTAGTAATAGTATTTTTACCACCAACTACTATAATTCCATCCTCATCCAAATCTTTAAGTCTAGACTTCACACTTGATGGTATACTATTTTTATTTATAAGAATAATAGGTGCTTTTGCAATGTTAGTTATTGCGCCTGCAGAAAGAGCATCTATTGAGTTATATCCATTTGCTAGTATTACCTTTTCTAAATACGGATAAACTTCATCAGCTATCTTTATAGCAGTTTCAAATCTATCTTTTCCTGCAATCCTCCTAGTTTTTACGTCTAACTGTTTCATCATCCTAGCGTTCATAGATGAATTACCACCAACGATTATTACTTCATTTATATCGTTATCTTTCACAAATTTCTTAACAGATTTTGAAACATTGTTTCCATCTGTCATGACAACCGGTAGTGATTCACTTGTAGCCAAAGATGAAACAGTAAGAGCATCTGCATTTTTACGTCCATTTATAAGCACTAACTTGCCACAACTACTATTCTTTACCACTTTTTTCGCCAAATCTATAGAAGTAGCATATCTATCACTTCCAGAAACTCTACTTACAGCCAATCCCTTCTCCTTTAGCTTTTTCTCAACAGAAGAAGAAACAGAAGCCTTTCCTCCTACTATAACAACCTCACTGGCATTTAATCTTTCAATTTCTGATAATGTTTTACTAGGTAGGTCTTTAATCTTAGTTAGTAAGATTGGTGACTTTGATAAATCAGCATAGGAAGCGGCTACTAATGCATCTGCATCATTCATTCCACTAGCCAAAACAACTTTATCAGCCTTTTTAAAGTACGCTTTTGATATTTCAACAGATGTTTCATATCTATCATAACCAGATAATCTACCCTTCACTTCTACTTTTTCATCTTTATCATCCTTGCTTCCAATAAAGTTTGATTTATCAGTCTTCCTTGCCTTGCTCCAATCGAATCTTAGTATTGCAGACTGTGCACCAGCTCCCTGCTTGATTTCATCATATGAATGAATGTCACCCAGCTTACCACTTTTACCAACTGATGAAAGTGAATCCATAGCATCTACATTTACTCTTACATATATTTCATCTTCTTTTTCACCTCTCGAAAATTCAAATATTTCTGGGAACTTTTTCCTTAAACCTTTAATCAAAGACTCATCTTCAATGTGCTTTAATACCTTCATTTCAGTTTTTTTACCATTTGAGTCTGGCGTCATATTTGACCCCTTTGTCACTTTTTCATCAAATACAAACAACTTTGTCACATGACCGTGTAAATTCATAAAATCTAAGCCTTTGAATTTGATTTGATACGTTGGCTTGCCTTTTTCAACCTTTACAATAGCAGTCTTTATTATGGCATTATCACCCATAGATGGTGTATTGTCAGCATATTCTGTTTTACCTACATGCATTAATCTTACCGGCACTTCATAATAAGCTAAATCCTTGTCAGCTTCCTCAACCTTGTCTATAGAAACTGAAACTTCGTCTGATTTTGAAGGATCCTTCTTTGATGTAGCCTTTACCTTTAGCCTAGTAGAGCTTTCTTTTGCTGATATACTTAGATTTCCGTTTTTGTCGATACTTGTTGCTGTAAGTTCATTTCCAGATATACTCCAGTCTACAGCCTTGTCTTCATCAGACAAACTTTCACCCTCCACCTTGGCAGTTAGCTTATATGTTTTTCCTGCTTTTGCTTTAATGTTTTCTTGTTCAATCTTAACTGATTTTACTTTGGCAGGATTTTGAGGGTCTGGTGCTGGTGGGTTTGGTTCTGGTGGGTTTGGTGATTTTGCATCTGATGTGATTATTACATCACCTAACTTTGAAAGACCAAATATAAGAGTATTTCCAACTATTCTAGCCCCCTGAATATTTTCTAACTTGTTTCCATCTACAAAGTATGGCTTAGGATTCTTTAAGTCCTTGCAATCTACTTGATAAGTAAATATAGGTTCACTTCCTATACTTGTATCCTTTGGTATAGAAGTATGGATTAGTTTTGAAATTTCCTTATCCTTTAATTCAGCAAGATTCTTATTTTTTCCACTTACCTCTTTTAGTTTTTCATTATCCTTAGAAGTAGATATGCCTACATTTAACTTGGCATTGTCGTCAACATTGGCTAGGCTTACAAAAGTCTTCTTGTCCTTTGATACTATCTTCATATGCTTAGGATGGTTGAATTTTTCAAACTTCTTTTTTAAACTATCTATAGTTAAATCTTGTTTGCTATTAGTATTAAATTTTAAATCAACAATTTTTTGTCCTGAGCCTTCTCCAGCAGTATCCATTGCATCCACATTTACTCTCAGATAGATGGTATTTTCCCCCTCCTTAAAATCTGTATATGCTAGACTGAATACATGAGGGAATAGTTTTTCTGAGCCCTGTCCTAGTTGCTTACCTTTTTTATATGATAGTATATCACAAAGAATGTCGTTTTTATTTTTACTTTCAATCTTGTTATCCTTAAGAGAGAATAGTTTTGTTAGTCTTCCCTCTATTCCTCCAAGTACAGTTCTCTTATCAAAAACTAGATATGCCTTTTTGATACCACCCTTTTCTGTAACAATCATCTTCTTATCATTAATAAGAGCATCTTCTGCCATTGATGGTCTATTTTTGTCCACATGATTTATTAGGCTTACTGGTATTTCATATGCGGAGTCTATCTCTTCATAGATAGGTTTTGCAGCTACATTGTTATTATTCTCGTCATATTTTGTCAAATCTTTACTTGGTGTCGGTATTACAGTAGATTTCTTGATAACAAGATCTACCTGATCTGATTTTGAAGAATCCTTCTTTGATGTAGCCTTTACCTTTATTTTTTCTGCCTCTTCACTCTTTGATACTTTAAGGTTTCCATCTTTGTCTATAGTAGTATCCTTATCATAACTTCCTACTAAATTCCAGTCTACCTTTTTATCTTCTACTTTTAGGTTCTTTCCTGCTACATCTGCTTCAAGCCTGTAGCTTTTTCCTTTTTCTATTTGAATGTCTTTATCCTTGATTGTTACTGAATCTACACTTGCCTCTTCCTCTTGTGGTTCTTCGCCAGATAACTCTGTTGTGGAATTTGACATATTAGCATCAATTGGTTCAAATGGCGATTCTTCTGGATATGCTTTTACTTTATCCATATTGTAGTCCATAAATGCTATATCTTGATCAGTAACAGGCTTACCATCTTTTCTTTTTAAGGTTTCTTTTATTTTTTCCTTGCAAGCCTTCATCAATTTTTCTGTTTCTTCATAGCTTTGAGCTGGAAATGTTTGACGATATAATTTCATCTCATCTAATTTTAAAATATTGTTTATGCTTTCACCTGTAAAAATATCTGTATTTTTTTTAAATTTATCTAGCTTATCTCCATGTTGAACATCGAAATTTTTGTACAAATTCCTTCTAAAATTGTCATATATCATATAATTTCTATAGTTAAAACCCTCGAAATTATCCATATCTGACATATAAATGTGACACATAGGAGTGTAGTCTCCCATTGCATCTACGCATACCGATAGTGCTATTGCCCATCTCTTGCAATCCTTATCATATATGATAGGATTTTCGCACACTACTCCATCCTTTAAAGGTAGTAGTTCAAACTCAATCTCATCGTAGACAAGCCCCTCAAAACAAGTATAGACACTATAGCCATCATTTAGTATGTCTTCCTTTACTTTATTAGAATTTACATATTTTTTTCTAGCTATTGTAGAAGCCAGACACCCTACATAAGGAAGATCGGCAGAACTTATGTTACTCTCTGACCCTACAAAATTCAATGCACCATTTAAACCGGAAGCAGTAAAGTATTTATCTGCCTTCACCTTTAGAAAGTATTTGTCGCCTCTTTTTATTACTTGACCACACCTTATAAAGCATCCACCTTGACCAGTACCATGTGAATCAGCCATAGAGAACTCAAGTGCATTGTCTAGAGAATCTGTAACATCTTCTGCGCTCTGATCTGCCTTTGCGTTATCATAAAGTTCCTCTGTAACTGTATCAATTGAATTACCATAGTTAATCAAACCTAATACTACATCCTTTACCTTTTCAGGTGTATTAAATGTTTTTTCATCCATTTTCCAAGAGCTATCTAGCTTATAGTCATATAGAATGTGCAATTTATTATCATCCTTAATAAAGCCATAATTTTCTAGACCACCATTACGGTTACTTCTCTTAACCGCCTCATTATTTATTTCTTTTTCGATTTCTTCATTTGTTTTATTTTTAAGTTCTTTATAGGCTTTGTCGTACGCCGTTCTATTTATTTCTTTTTTTTCTTCTTCAGTTAGAGCCCCACTCTTTTCTTTCTTTTTTTCAGCAGTAAGTTTACTTACTTCAGTTCCATAAAGAAGATGCAAAATACCTAGTTTTGCTTCTTTTTCAAATAATTTTTTCAATTTTTCTGTACTATCATTACCATTTTCTAATGCGTCATTGTACATATTTTTTATTTCATCTGTACTGCTTATTTCAAACTTAAGTTTTAAATCTTTTATTTGATCGATAGGCTTGTCGATGGTGTATGTAGCTTGATCAATGACCTTAAATTTTTCACCATCTTTTGATGCAGTTCCTGGTTCTACAATCGGCTTTCCATCTTCACCAGTTTTTGGTATAGTTTTGTATGCGTATGCATCTGCCATATGCTTTTTACTTGGCTGTATTTCATTATTGCCATCCATTAAAACAGCATTAGAATATCCCAGTTTTGACTTTCCTAAAATAGTATTAAACCTTAGGCTTATTTCAGTTTTATTTTCATCAATTTTTTTAAGTTTTACATACTTATGTACGCTAAAATTTACACCCAAAAGCATTCTGCTGTTAAAGTAAAAATCCTCCCTACCTATTTTGTCAAAGGTGTCCTCTTGATAAGTACCCTCTAATAGCTTATCAAACTTTTCTATAAGTTCTCCTTGATTAGCAATTATGTTGCAACCAGATACTATCGGCTCGACAGAATTTATTTGCTTAATTATAGCAGTATCATCGACTGCCTTATTTTTTTCTGCTAGTACCATAGGTGATACATTGAAAATAATAGATAAGGCTAACAAAATTGATACTATTTTTTCTTTTATTTTTCTCATATAAATTAGATCATATAGAATGGGAAATTCCCATTCTATATGACACTACCTCCTTATTACATATTTTTATTTATGCCTTACTCAACCACCAAAACAGCATTCTTTTTTACATTTGGTTTGATAGCCTGATACATAGCAGGTACTTCAAATGCAAGATAACAACGCTTGTATGTATGATTGAACTTATCAGTTACAGTCTTTACTGGTATTTCTACTGTTCTTTCTTTTATACCCTTGTATCCAAAGGTATCCAGCCCTGTAACATCATCTATATGTGTCCCATTATAGTTCACATAGCTAGCAAACTGGCTAGAGTCACTTACATTATACATTGATATTTTCGTAGCATCTGCAATCGGTGTCTTGTATTTAGTCCCATCTTTTATTTTTATAGGCTTAAATTCTGTAGAGTAGACTATCCTGTCTATATATGATGGCAATTCACCAACATTTGCTACAGGTTTAAATACAACCTCCTTAAATGTTATTCTCAACTTTTCATTTCCTTCTGTTCCACTTATATAGACCTTATCCACAAGGACATTTGCCATAGAGTGAATTTTAGTATTTATATTGCTATCATTAGGGTATATTGTAACCTTTACTTCCTTTCCAAGATTTTCACTGCTAGCATCATTTCCATCACTGTAAGTGACAGTAGTATTGAGCTGCTTCACTATTTTAGCGTCATATGCCTTTGCTAGTGTGCTTACACTCATGATAAATCCTGCAACTAACACTCCTAATAATGCTTTCTTTGTAAGTTTTTTTAATTTCATATCTCTACTCTCCTTTTAAAAATTATTTATCAGTAAATATATACTGAGCTGTTGGGATATATTCACCCATTGAAGGTACTGAAAACTGAGCATATACCTGTCTCTGATTTGGATCCTTTAGTGGTATCTCAAATGTTTTAATCATTTGCCCACTTACACTTGGTGTATTTGCATTATATGCATCTAGAATTCTAACACTTCTTTTTGATGCTTTATCTGTTGGATTGTTATTTTCAAAGTACCATACATATTTTACATATGCTGGCAAGCCATATATTTCTGTTTCTCTAAAAGATAACTTTACATAATATTCCCCATTTCTCTTTACAACTTGACCTTGATTTACTACTGCTGGCGAGGCCATTGATGGTTCTTCATCATCATCAAACTGCATCAAATTTACATTTACCTCTTTTATTACTTCTTCATTCTCTTCTGGAAGTATTGGTTCTACCTTCCAATCTTGTCCCGGCTGTGGCTGAGGATTTGAGCCACCATTGTCATATGGTTGACCACCATCTACCTCTTGAGCATTCGCATAGTCAAGCCTCAATCTCAAAAACGGTCTACTCGTTCCCATAGCATCGTTTTCCACCTGTACTAGTATGTATTCTTCATTTGTACTGTCTCTGTCTATGCTGATTACCTTAGGGAATATGGCTTTTACGCCATCATAGCCTACTGCCTGCATTGTTTCATCAATATTTGCTTCTTTTGCTTCTGCATTTGATGACATATTAGGATATACAAACAACTTTTCGAGATGAGCAAACTTGTCTCCAACTTTCATTTCTTTTAGTCCAATCGTTATCCTAGACTTTCCATCAGTATTTTTGACTATTGCCATATTTTGGAATACACCGGCAGCCATTGAAGGCTTATTATTCTTTTCCTTTAAGGCCTGTAGCGGTACCTTGTAGTACTTGCCTGCCGGAACTAGATTTTTAAGGGCTGTGTTTAGGGCTTCTATTTCTTCTACTATCTGACTAGGATCGTTTGAAGTCTTTACTATCTCCTTAGCCCTAGCAAGTTCAGCCTTCAAGGCTTCTACAGAAGTCTTGCTCTTTGATTGATATAGTTCTTCCTTGTCTGCATTCTCTATGACTATATTCAACCTATCCTTTAATTCTGCTACCGTAAGTTGAGGAGCTTCATTAAAGGCCCTTATTGAATTTTCTAACTCAAGATTTGCTCTTTCCAGTTTGAAGACATAATCATCATACTTCTTGTTTATCTTTTCAATCTTATTGTCTACTGATAAGATACCGTTTCTTAATTTTGTAGCATAACTTATATCCTTTAGTCCGGCATCCCCATCTAGTATATCTTGTGCCTGCACCTTTAAATTATTAGCATCTCTTAGCGCAATTTGCTTTGCCTTACTTCTTCCATTTGGAACTATTATGTACTTTGCATACGATAGATTTGTATCTATCTTTACTAAACCGGCATTTGTCAACATTGCTGGTAATAATTTTGCCTTTGAATTTTGTATCGTGTATACAGCTATATCGTTTGCATCACTGTAGCCATCAACAGCCAACTGCTGAATATACTCTGGGAAACTTTGTCTGCTCAAAGGTTTATAGCTCTGATCACCTTCTCTTAGCTGAACATCAAATGCCTTATAGTTCGATATGCCTATATCATACATGGCATTCGAACAAGCATTGTCATTGCCATTACTTATATTTATTGCACTGTCATATGGTATTGCGCTATTTGAGTCTGTAAGCGAAAAATTCCATGTTTGACTACTAAACCAACCCCCTTCAGAATATGAATTTTCTACCTTGTATACACCTCTTTTACCATAAGGTATTGTATATGATTTTGTTGATAGCATAGCTTTATTGTTTTCATCAAAGTATTTTACTTTCAAGGTTAGATTTCCACCATTTTTACCTACATATTTTTTTACATCCTCCGGTTTGATATTTACGTTTTCATAGATAGTAGGCAAACCATACCCTCTGAAAGACAAGTGTTCTGCCTCCATAGAATTTGAATTTGGCTCGCTACCATCTAGAGTAAACCTCAGTTTCTCTCCCTTACTTACACCAAAATTAGGCTTTCTAAATCTTAAATTTATTCCCTTTGTTTCACTCTGCATAAATTTACCTAACTCTCTTGAGTCGTAAGGACTAAGTTTTCTTCCGTTTATATTCATTACATATGGAAGATTTGACTCTTCAGCATTCATAGGAAAAATTCTTGTCTGTGCTGTAAATAATATGTCTGGATTTTCTAGTGTATCTTCTGAATTGATTGTATCCTTAATTGATATTATGCAACCTTTGACATTACCTTTACTCTCACTCCATAAGTATACTTTGGAAGTCATAGAAGCTAATTTTAGATTTATCTTCCTCAATTCATAGTTGATGCCACCTGCATTTCCACTCTCGACTACTGCCGATTGAAGATTTTCAGGATTTTTATATTCAGCTGTTCTTGTTATCTGAATATTATCAATCCCTGATTCTTCCAATTGACCTGTCGATCTGTAATAATTATATTTTGAAAAATAGTAGATTTCTAAATTCATACCATCTGCTGTCTTGTACAGCTTGGCCTGTGGTTCAATCATTCTTTTTAAGGAATATCCTGACGTACCAATTTCAGAAACCACCAAATTAGCAACATCGTTTGACATATTGATAGCCTTTGTTGGTGGGATTATCCAAGGTCCTGCCAACATTGCAAGTGCTAGTGTTAAACAAGCTGTTTTTTTCAAAACTCTTGTACTAGCCTTACGAAAAACCATTTTATATCACCTCTTTCAACTAAAAATAGACTGCTTTTTACTAATGATAATCAATTTTAATTCCATTATATCATAAATTTCTATAAATTGCTTCTACTTTTTTTATTTTTTTGGTCAAATATATTTTAATACAAGAGGTTGTAATCTCTATTTTTTTATTTCAAAAACTCCATACTTATTTTACACTATCTTAATATACCTCGCTATTCTACGCTTACAATAGCATTATATTAATTATTTTTGAGTATTGATTTAACTATTCAAAATAAATTTTCATATTACTAATCATTTATAAGAAAGTATTCAATTACCACTAATGATATAAAAATAAGACAAGAGAAGGGGAAGCTATCTCTTGCCTTATTTTTTATAATTTATAATATTGTTTATTGGCTATTTTATACTATCTATAGCTTTTGAACTAACAGTATTTTCTCCACCAAGTATAATCAAACCCTTAGTAGACTTCAACTTGCCAATTACACTTGAATTGACATTATCTTTTTCCACTAGTACTATTGGTGCTTTAGCTATTCCTGTAACAGCTCCCGCAGATAGTGCATCTACGGAATTCCTTCCATTAGCTATAAATATAGTTTCAGCATTAGGATATACCTTATTGGCTATGACAAGTGATGTTTCAAACCTATTCGCACCGGCTACCCTTATCTTAGATTTTGCATTTATTTGATTTAGAACTCTATCTGAAATAGAACCTCTTCCACCAACTACAATTACTTCATCCGGTTTCCACTGGTTTATCTTCGCTCTAGCATTTGCATCTAGCACTCCTGACCTGGTCATTAGGACTGGAATTCCAGCCTCAGTAGCTAAAGATGATACTGTTAAGGCATCTGCATCCTTCTCTCCATTTATTAGTATTACCTTATTTGAACCTGATTTATCCTTTACAAGTTGTCCAATACTAGCAGCTGTTGCATACCTGTTTGCACCTGCTTTTCTCTCAATACTTAGACCCATCGATTTCAATTCTTCTTCGACTTTATATCCTATTGAACTAGTTCCACCTGCTAAAATCACCCTCTTTGCTCCTAATCTAGTTATTTCAGCCTTGGTACTAGCTGGAACAGAGGAGTCCCTTGTCAATAAAATCGGTCCCTGATTTACACTAGCAAGTGATGCTGATACTAGAGCGTCCGCATTCTTAAATCCACTAGCTAGAACAACTGTGTCAGCCCTATCAAAGTATTTCTGAGAAATTTTTGTAGAAGTTTCGTACCTGTCTGTTCCTGCCAGCCTAGGACTAGACGCCCCCTGTACTCCCTCTTTAAATTCCTTGGCATTTGACCAATCGAACATAAACTTAGCTTTTTGCTTACCACTGCCCTTTACAATAGCATCATATGATTTTGCATTGCTGGACATAGAGTCCATAGCATCTACGTTTACTTCTGCATACACTTCATTTTCCTTGGTAGATTTTACAAATGAATATCTAGATGGGAACTTCCTCATGCTTCCATTTAGATCCTTGTCTTCAACTTCTTTTTCTACCTTGGCTGGTACAACACTAGAATTCGGACCTGATTCATATATGCCTAGTCCCCACAGGTGACCATGCATTCCCATAAATTCCATTCCCTTGAAATCTACATAATATGTATATTTTCCATCCTTCTCGCTTACGACAGCCTTCTTTATCAAGGAACCATCCCCCATAGACGCCTTATTGTCGTAGGCATGCCATAACTTAACCGGTACTGAATATAACTTAGCCCCCTTGCCTATCTCCTTTGCCATATCTTGGTCTAATTGTTTAATATCCAATACTTTTGAATTATCTACACCACCTGGTAAGCCTGATTCCTTTTTGATGTTATCTATAGCAAACAGGATTATTTCATTAGCAGTGGCTATACTCATCCTATTATTTGACTTTAATGCTTCATTGGCCTTTTGTATAGCCTTTTCAAGTAAGTCCTTACTTCTACCCTCTATAACACCCGCATCCATCAGCTTATTGGCTATAGATAAACTGTTGTTCAAAAGAGTTTTTGATGCTAGAAGGTCTTCTGATGAATCTTTTCTTCTTTCTGATTTTTCCTTAGCATCCTTATCTACTACAGATTCTTTTGGTGCCTTTGACCAATCAACGATTAAAACGGCAGGCTGAGATGCGTCACCTGTATTTCCAGTTTCTCTAGCAATATCATCCATCGCGTCCACCCATACTCTGATACCGATTTTTTTTTCGCCTCTTTTGTATCTAGTAAATGTCACTTTACCTGGGAATTTTCTTCCTGAATCAACATACTCTTCCAGAGTATCTACTATTTCGTAGTCTTTTCCTGCCGCATCATCTACACTATCGTAGACTGCCATCTTGTACAAGTGACCCCTTCTCTGCTTACCTGCCAATTCTAAATCCATGGCATGGAATCCAAGAGTCATCTTTATACCATCTCTAGTCTCTACTACTTCTATAGTATCGTTCATGGCATTGGCGCCCATTGATGGACTAGATTCTTCTCTGAATTTTACCAATCTTACAGGAAGTGTATACTTTAATTCCTTGTTACTATTCTGTGAGTTTTCTGATTCCTTTCCTTCTGGTTTGAAGTTAGCATCCACAATGGCAATTGTGTCTTTAGTCAACTCTACCATCTTAATCCATTCTCCGTTTATCATGATAAAGAACTGCTTAGTCAACCTATACTTGCCATTGTTTTTCATCCTCTTATCGCTTCCTGTATCTGTTTTTTCATCAACCTTGTTGATAGATTCCTTTTCGTATACAGTCTTAGTTATATCTCCCTTTACCTCTTCTATCCTAGTGACAACCTTAAAATCTGTCCCTTGATTTTTTAGGGTCTGACCTATATCACTTTCTCTTCTTTCCTTGTACTTTGCTTCTGTAAATAGGTCTTCATTTTTATACACAACATAGTTTTCCCAGTTGTATAAGTCTACTATACCCAATTCGCTAGTCTGGTTGAATGTTATTTTACCATTTTTAGCCTCAAGCTTATATTTAACTGGCGTCCTCTGTGCATAATATCCATTTTTTACACTCTTATTCACTTTCAGATTTTCATACTTTGTAGATATTTCTGACGGTAGAAGATTATACGCAACATTTAGTGATTCATACTTAGGCTCTGATATATCTGGTAGACTAGTCAAGTCATTATGGGTCAAATCTATCCTAAGTCCTTCTTTTTTAGCAAAACTATCCCATATTGATTTGCTGATATTACTAACTTTATTAAAACTTAAATCTACATTCTTCAGGGAATCAAACCCACTCAAAAATTCCGGTAAACTTGTTAGTCTATTTTGTGATAATATCAATTTTTCAAGTCTGCTAGCACCTCTTAAAGAACTTGGTATTGACGTAAGTGCATTATTGTTTATCTCCAAATTTACAAGGGCCTTGTTGTCACTAAATATATTATCATCCAATATTGATAGGTTATTTGTTCCTAATTTTAGGTCAGTCAGCTTTTTAAGATTTTTAAATGTATTGGGTTTAACTTCACTAATCATAGTATTTTCTAAATCTATAAGTTCTAGGTCATGATTATTGGCAAATAAGCCTTCATCTAGCATTGTCACAGGGTTAGATGCTAAGCTAACCTTCTTTAGTTTAGTGTTATTCTTGAAAATGTCTTTAGGTATATTAGAAATTTTATTTCCATTCAACCATACTTCTTCCAAGTTTACTGCCTTATCAAATATACCTTTAGGTAAAGAAGTCAAACCATTAGAATTAAGCCTGATAACCTTAACATTTGCTCCCAAATCTTTCAGTATATCTATATCATATATCTTGTTAAACTGAGGTTCTAAAACACCACCCTTCCAAGTAAGGTCAACTGTTGCCGGTGCATTAGTCAATTCTTCACTCGAAATTTTCCCATCAGAATTTGTATCAAGCCCAGACCTTATCAATCTCTGTCTAAGTATATCCTTAGACATGGCTTTTTTATTTTCCAAATCGTACACTTCATGGAAATTCTTCCAACCCTTGTGGGCTTCTTTCTTAAATATAATCTTTACCTTTGTATATTTTTCATCCATCTTACCCAGGTCGTCTAATTTACCACCCATATAACTTACTAAAACGGCCCCCTCATGAACTTCCTTAAGATCTTTTATGTCCATTGTAAAGTATGCCTGTTCACCACTATTGCCAATTGGATCCTTTTTAGACATTTCCGGCCAAGTACCATCTGTATTTTTAATTCTAAAATCAAGCAGACCATTCGCAAAAAATAAGTTTAAAAATTTTGCCTTTAACTTGCCGCCCTTCTTTTCTATCATAATATTCCTGTCGAAGAATCCCTGAAGCATAGACGTACCTTTTCTACCATCAGCATACCTAGCCTCAAATCCAATTGTATATTGTCCATCTGGTGCTGATTCAATGTCTCCAACATCTATTGTTTCTAGCCCCTCTAATTCTTTCGCATCATCATTTGGTATGCTAGGCTCAATCTTTTCACCCACTTCACCAGTCCAGGTAATCTCAGAACCGTCATCTAGGCTAAATACTACCGTATTCTTTTTCCCAACTTCAAAATTCCAATTCTCAACTACTTCCTTATCATCAGAATCTGGAATGCTCATCAAGTCTTTACCACCGGCATTCATGACAAATATATCCATATCTAGACTATGACCATTTATAGATATTCCATTTATGTGGGGTACAAAATCATAGACAAGGGCCTTGTGGACTTGTTCAGCTTCATCGCCCTTTTCATCAAAACCAAGCAAGTTAACTTCAATTGAAGATCCATTTCCAACAACTGATTTTACAGCGTTTTTATAATAATCAGCTAGAGTAATATTATCAGGCTTTTTATCACCTGTCATATACCTTAGAACTGACCCATCCGCAAATACGATGGCAAATTTATGATTACCTTTTTTTTCTTCTACTGCCTTATAGGCATAATAAAGCGAATTATCTTTTATAGTAAGGGTTCTTAGAACATTATTCTGTCCCTCTGAGTATGTATTTTTTCTCAATTCGAATCTAGCATCTAATTCATAATATCCATATCCATCCACATCCTCATTTATATCTATTTTACTGCCCTTGTAATCAATAACCTGACCATCAACAATTATCTTATCAATTCTTGTAAATACCTTATTTTTATAATCCCTCTCACTTCGATCCATATCTACCGAATATAATTCAATTCCTACACCATTTTCATCCTCATTTTTATTGTCCTCTTTATTGACAATCACTGGTTTCATACCAAAAACGTATGTTGCATATGATCTGTCCCTAGCCTTATCAGAAAAAACAGTCATTTTTTTCTTATAGGCAGACTCATCATCTACAAAATCAGATTTAGTACCCCCCTTTTCTACTTCTCCTTTTTCATCACTATATCCTATCTTTAAATTTGTCGAAGAATCATCTTTGATACTTTCTTCAGCATGTATCCTTCCATATTCTTCCCCCAAAATTTTAATAGCTGGAGAACTTGCAGAACCTAACATTATCATAGATAGAGTCAAAGATGCCACTTTACTGCTCTTGTTTCTACATCTTTTTTTATAAGTCATAAATACCTCCATAAAAATTATTATTCTATATCATTAAATAGAATAAATATCATAACCATTCTGATTTTAATTATTATTTAGCATTGTATACTATAAGTATATCAAGTCTAGTACAAATAATATTCAATATTATTAGATATTTTTTAACTATTTTTAGCTATAGAGTATGATTCATTTTCTTCACCGCAAGACGTATACTAAAATTTTCTTCGGAGTTAGAAGTACAAAAATATAAGAAATAGGTTATTATTAAGAGAGAAGATAAAAATCGACAGCATCACAAAAATTTAATATGATGCTGTCGCATAAGTAATGATTTAATTGTGACCAACGCTATTTTGCGAAGAGCCGTATTTATTTATAATCAGATATTTATTTTTTAATAACTTATCGGCTAAGCAAAAATAAAAGGCTAGCTTGCAAAAAATTTCGTAAACTCAATATAAAACTAATCTATATAAATATATTAAACACTATTCTTTATACTCTTAATATATATTATAACAGATATCAAACCACTTAATATCAGTGCAAAATAAAAATTAGCTATTCTCGTAAGCAACATTCCAGGTATCACTAGCTTGGATCCGAAAAATGTCTTAAACATATTTACAAATATTGATTCACTCGCTCCTACAGCACCTGGTAGTGGCAGTGAAGAAACAGCTATATTAAGAACCGCTTGGGCAAATACCAAGTCTCCTAGATTGTACCCATTAAGCCCCATCCCCTTATATATTACATAGGGTATTGCGAAAAGTGCAAATACCTGTAAGAGACTCACCAAGACAACATAAACTATTACCCTTGGATTTTCCCTCATATATATGGCACCATCTTCATATTCTTCAAGCGACCTAGCAATTTTTTTTCTTATTTTTTCCTTGTTCTTTATGATTTTTACCTTGTATAACAACCTACCAAAGAAGTTTACAATTTTGAATACTGTCTTTGGAGCTATTACAAGCATCAGTATACCCAACAATATAAATGTATTGGATAAAAAACCATATAAGAGTAGCAAGTTCATGCCGCTTTTAAAGGTAACCGCATAATCCATCTTTGAAAAAAGACCTATTATACCAAATACTACTATTACCAACTGATGGGCGAATAGAAGAATCATCAAACTAAGTGAAGATATCGAAACTGGTATCTTGCTCCTATTCATAAAATATACTTGGGCTGGCTGTCCACCTGATGCTGACGGAGTAATACCAGAAAAATAAAATCCGACAAAACCATAGCCAAAGCAGTCTATCATCTTTGTCTTAATCTTCAGAGCCTTTAGAGTTATCCATATATTTAAACCCTCACATAGTATATAGAAAACCATCAAAGCTATTGTCCCTATTATATATACTGGTTTGATACTCAAAATTGTGTTTATTACTTTCTGGGGAGACTCATCCTTGAGTATATATCCTATTGTCACACACATAAGCACGACTATAAAGCCAATCCCCATAAATTGTTTTTTCTTGTCCTGTAAACCTTCCATACACTCTCCTATTAATCTATCTTAAACTTGTAGCCCAAGTCCTTCAAATCTCTAATTGCCAAGTCCAGTCCACCCATCATATTGATAGGAGCACCAGGGGCCCCGCCAGAATTTTCACCGGCATCATGAAGGCATATTATACTATGACTTTTCACCCTATCTAAGAGCTTTCTATGTATCATTTTGGGACTACTAGACGCCTTCCAATCCTCTGCCATAACATTCCAATATATAAGTCTCATGCCGTATTTTTTAGCAAAAAAATTGGAAAATATATTTACATGCCCCCACGGTGGCCTATATAGTCTTGTATTTAAGTTTAATTCCTTCATTATCCTTATCGAGTTTTCAAAATCTTTTTTGGTATAAGAGTAGGAATAAAGCATGGCGTTTTTATGTTGCCATGAATGCATACCTACCCTATGTCCTCTATCTACTAATTCCTTGACAATGTCCTTGTTTTTTTCTGCATTTTCTCCTACCATAAAAAATATAGCCTTGACATCATGCCTATCCAAAAGATCCATCAAGTCATATATATACCTTCTATCAGGTCCATCATCAAAGGTAAGCATTATATTCTTATCACCGTCTACTTCCTTTACAACCCTTTTATTAAATAGCTTGTTGTAATAGGTCGGGACAATTGAATGTACAAAAAATACCGCCAACAGTCCCAATAATATCTTTAAAACAATCATATTTCACCTCTAACTTTTAAAAATTTCCAACCAATAAATAAAATACTCCCGCTACATATACTCTAGCAGATATCCCCATATAAATAAAGAAGCCTCTAAAATTTAGAGGCAACTTTTATATATACTCTACATATTTTTAACTTTCTTATTAGGCTGGACACCAAAATCCCCATTTATGTATAGCTCCTTATAGAAGTAGTTTCTCTCCAGACCATTAACATAATTGAACATTGAATTTCTAATTCTATCTAGTCTCTTTGTATTATTGACAAACCTCTCTACCATGTCCAAACATCCGCTAGCTGCTGTATGTAATACGATACCAAAGTCCTCATCTACAATAAAGTCCTGATTTTTGAGTTCATTAGGTAGTTTTGTATCAAATGATATAATAGGTGTCATGGAGTAAATAGCTTCAAAAACGGTTATTCCACCTGGCTTTGTCATTACACAATCAGCCTTTTCCATAAGCTCAGGTACCCTATCAGTAAATCCTAGTACTTCAATATTCTCATACCTACCATTTATCAAGTTATATAGGTTTTCATTGTTGCCCACAACCAAAGTTGTATGTAAATTATCTATCCTGTTTAATTTATCATAAAAAGTGTCTTCATCAGGTAAAATACCCAATCCACCACCTATTATAAGTAATTCTTTCTTTTTCTTGTACTCACTCAATACTGCCAACTTGTCAGATTTTTTGGAGTATAGCTTACGCGCCTTATTAACCCTTATTTTCTTAAACTTGTTGGACACAGGGATACCGAATACATGGACCTTATCTTCGTCAACACCCTTTTCAACTATCTTTTCTTTTAATTGATGACTTGCCACCAAATAAGCATCAGTGTAAGGATTCAACCACTCGTAGTGACTACTAACATCAGTTATTACGGTAACAAGATGTATATCGCCTCCATACACTTCCTTGTAGTAGCCTACTCCCTGAGATATTATAGGGAAAGTAGATATAATCATATCTGGTTTTTCTTCGCTTATAATTTGAGATGTCATACAAGCAAATTTTTTGGTGATTATATCAGTAGTTGTTTTTTCCCTGTCATTTTGTTCATAAAACTTGATATAAAATGACTGAGTGTATTTAACTATAGCCTTGAAGGCCTTATACATATATTTAGCTAGGAAAGGCATAGAGTACTCATAAAAATCAACAATCTCAACCTGAGCTCCAGGATGGAATTTTTCTATTTCTTCTTTAATTGAATTGGCTGCAGAGACGTGTCCCATACCATACTTGGCTGTTAAAATTAATATTTTCATCATCCTTCTCCTTTCCTCACACTTCACAATCAAACACATATTACCTTAGTTCCTTAACATATTATACACAATAAAACTAAAAAAGGACCGCTGTATTTTCTTAAATTTTCTTTAAGTTATATTTTTTTACTTGACATATAGCTTAATATTTATAATATTACTATCACAAAAATCCAAAAATATGTGTCTCAAGCTATTTTTTTTGGTATAATATTCATGATGGGTAAGTTTTAAAAGTTTATAAGGAGGAAATTATGGCATTAGTTAATACTAAAGAGATGTTTAAAAAAGCGTATGAGGGTGGATATTCTATAGGGGCCTTCAATATCAGTGACTTAGAACAGTTACAGGCAGTTCTAGAGGCTTGTAAGTCTAGAAATTCAGCTGTAATTATTCAGGCTTCTAAGTCAGCTATCAGCTATGCTGGTATGGATACTCTAGTAGCTATGGTAAAGGCAGCTTCTGAAGAAATCGGAGTTGACTGTGCTCTACACCTAGATCACGGTCCAAGCTTTGAAGTAGCTAAAAAGTGTATAGATGCAGGATTCACTTCAGTTATGATTGACGGTTCTCACCTAGACTATGAAGAAAATGTTGCTATAACTAAGCAGGTAGTTGAGTACGCTCACCAGCACAATGTATCAGTTGAAGCTGAACTAGGTGTTCTTGCAGGTGTTGAAGATGAAGTTTCTTCAGACGTTCACAAGTATACAGAACCAGATCAGGCAGTTGATTTCGTTAACAGAACTGGTGTAGACTCTCTAGCTATAGCTATAGGTACTTCTCATGGTGCTTTCAAGTTCAAGGGCGAAGCTAACTTAAGATTCGACATACTTGAAGAAATCCAGGGCAAGCTACCAAACTTCCCAATCGTACTTCACGGTGCTTCTGCTGTTGATCCAGAATCAGTTGCTACATGCAACAAGTTCGGTGGTGACATAGCTGGTGCTAAGGGTGTTCCAGTGGATATGCTAAGAAAGGCTTCTTCAATGGCAGTATGCAAGATCAATATGGATACAGACCTAAGACTTGCTATGACAGCAGCTATAAGAAAGTTCTTAGCTGAAAATCCTTCAGTATTCGACCCAAGAAAGTACATTGGTGCAGGTAAAGAAGCAATCAAGGCTACAGTAGAAGGAAAGATTGACGTAGTTCTAGGATCAAAAGATTCTTTATAAGAAATCCAGAATTCTGATAAGATTAAATTGAAAACCTTATAAGTTTTGATACTTAAAAAAGACTCCAGCCTAGGCTGGAGTTCTTTTTTTATTTAATTAATTATTATATCTTTTACTTGATACCAGCCATTTACTCTAATGATATTGTTTCCAGACACTCCCTTATTATAGTTAGTATCCATCAAGATAACTTTATACCCTGCTTCTGCCAAATTTTTGGCATTGTTAGGGTCATCTTCAATAAAAACATCACAGCCTAATTCTTTAGCTGTTTCAACCTTACCATGGTTTCCACCTAGGGAATGTACCCTATTAGGGTCTAAGCCTTGATCTGCTATCCACTGTGCTGTTATATCATGTATGGACTTGCTCCTAGCTGTAACATAATATATCTCTATGCCCCTCGCTTTCAAATTCTCAATTACATTCTTAGCCCCTTCAACTATAGTTGAGGTCTTATATACATAACTGTACTCATCATCAAAGGTCTTGTACATTTCACTATAGTCTGGTCCATATGTATCCAACCAATTAATAGATGTATAGTCATCTTTTGTAAGATTCTTACCTGTTATCTCATTTAGTATTGGTATGAAAAAATAAGGGTCTGTAAGGGTACCATCAATATCTATACAAACACACTTTATTTGATTCATATATTTATCTCCTTTAACTTGAAATCTAAAAAATCGCATGAAACTAGGTGGTACATACTATCACCATGTTTTCCTAGCAAGCCACCATCAAAACTATCTTGACCATGCAAGTGGCCATATATCACGTGGTCTGGCTTATATTCATCTATTGTATCCTTAAAAAGTGAATTCTCAAACCTGTCATTAGTAGGTGGGTAGTGAAGTATGACTATAAATTTCTCATAGCCATCTTTTTTTGCAGCTTCAAGACTTATCCTTAGCCTATTAGCCTCTCTATTGTATATCTTCTCATCCCTTTCGTCAAACTTAAAGTCATTAGGACAAAGCCATCCCCTAGTACCACAGATAGCATAATCTCCATAGGTCTCATAGTTTGTATTCATAAATATCATAGAATCACCACATAACTTATTTAAGGCTGAGGCCGTAGTCCACCAGTAGTCGTGGTTGCCTCTTATAAATATCTTCCTGCCTGGCATTTCTTCTATCTTGTCTAGGTCCATCTTGGCATCATTTATTTTTGAAGCCCAAGATATGTCACCTACAACTAATACTGTATCTTCATCCCTAACTCTAGTAGTCCAATCATCAAATATCTTCTCTTCATGCCTATCCCAGTTATCTCCAAAAACATTCATAGGCTTGTCAATCGCACTGGACATATGAAGATCACCTATAGCAAACAACTTCATACTAGTCTTCCTTCCTATCGTTTTTGATCCTAAGAGACTTTAGTATTTCATCCAACTCTCTTTTTAACTCTATCAATCCCGATACATCGTTATTTGATGATAATTCATCTATCCTCGCCCTATATTTAAAGTACTTATCCAAATCTCCAAATTCCCTAAGCTTATAAATCCTAGTGTAGACATCAGATGCTACACTCTCTTTTTCACTAAATAGAACCTGGGCTGTTATTATCTCTTCTCTAATTGCACCCATTTCCTGGTCTAACTGGAAGGCCGCATCAGCCGCCCTTTGAAGCCTAGCAGAAAACTCATCTGGTAAATAATGATCAAATTTATACTTTAATGAATGCTCTATAGTAGCCCAAAAGTTCATAGCAAGAGTACGTATCTGTATCTCACACTGGATTTCCTTTGAACCGTCTATAGTGTGAATAGGATACATTATGATCATATGGTAGGACCTATATCCACTCTCTTTTACATTTTGTATATAGTCCTTTTCCATTATAACCCTCATGTCAGCTCTTTGTCTGATGATATCTACTATTACGTATATATCCTCAACAAACTGACACATCAGCCTTATACCTGCTATATCCTCTATATCTCCTTCTATATCTGTTACATTTAACCTCTGCATCTTAGACATTATTGAAGATATATTTTTTGTTCTACCAGTTACAAATTCAATCGGACTATGCTCACCCTTGTCCAGGTATTCTTTTCTTATATTTCTAAATTTGATTTTTAACTCTTCAACTGCGAATGAATAGGGACTTATTATTTTTTTCCATGATTCATAATTCATATATTCATCCTCCTATCTACTTTTATATGTTTTTCATCTTAAACTTCATAATATTGTCATCTAATGTATAGTCTATTATCTCTGAATCCAACAAATATGATATTGCAGCATTCAGTGAATTTCTATATTCTAAATATGCTATATAGTTTGTTGGCCAATTTTTGCTATCTATAAACACCTTAATCAACTCATCAAAGGTCTTAGGCTCCTCAATACTATTCATCAAAAACTCCAGTATAGCTAGGAGGTTCTTATAGTTATAGTCTGCAACAACCATAATCTCATCCTTAGTAAAAACTCTTGAAGAATGACCCAACACTCCCCTATCAAAGTCAAGATAGGCAAGACTAGCAAGCGACTTCATCTGGGCTGAATAATCGCACATAAATAAAAAATCAAATTTATCCAGTGAATTGTCTGTCACCATCAAATCTGAGAAAAAAGCTACCCCATCGTCGGTCACTATGCCTATACTTCCTTCTGTATGACCTGAACAATCAAATATCTTAAAGTCATGCCCATTGATAGTCAGTACTTGGTCTGGATAAATAGTAAAATCAACCTTAGACTCATCCATATAACTTGCAATAGCATCAACAACTAAGCCTGATCTTCTTCCACCAACCAAGAAATCCATATATATGTCTGTATTTTCTATATAGACCCTACTCTTCTTAGATGCATATATCTTGATGTCGGGATACCTGTCCCTGATCTGTTTATTTCCACCCACATGATCTTCGTGCTCATGGGTACAGATTATATGACTAGGTACTATATTATTTTCTTCTAATATTTTTATTAATTTGTCTGGTCTATCTCCACCTAATCCAACATCTATCAAAAGGGCTGTATTGTCTTCAAATACATAAACACCTGTATTTGTCCCACCCCTTATCCAGTTAGTATTCCCTTTAAGGTTTTTTAATTCCATAGCTACCTCTCTCATAAATTACTACCCTCTATATTTTACCATATTTAAACGGATTTAAGACAAATATTTTAGCTTGTAAGATAAGTTGTTATTCTGTATAATGGTAAATATGTATTTAAAGAAAGGAAAAGTTATGAACAGATACACAAAATTTATCAACATGATGGGTAGTTACTACACTAAAGATTTTGAAAAAGAAAAGAAAAATATAATTAAAGTTAGAGAAGTAAAAGAAGAAACTGTAAGAAAGTTTTTCCTACAGGGAGATTGCGAAATCCTAGTTGTATTTGAAGATACAGGACGTGAAATCCTAGTAGATGATTTTTCTTCTGAAGAAGATATTAAGAAGTATCTTGGATCTTCATTTATTCAAAAGCGTAGAAAATAGTGCTTAACCACTATTGTTATATACACCAAAAGTAAAGGTCACATATTCAAATCTAGTGTAGATGAATCGTGACCTCATTTTTATCTCCTGTACACTACCTCACAAAAATCTGACTGGTATATGCACTTTTTGCTTTTATTTGTTTATCTATTTTATAGTTTTTATTTATCCTGCAAATATTGCCGTATCCAATTGTAAAATACTGGTCATCCGTCTGAACAACCCTTTCAATTGGTAAATCATATCTTGATTTTTGAGCGATATGGGTCGTTTTTTTATCAAATTCATATACACTTGAACCTGAATTTTCATCTCTTACACTGTCACAGGCAAACAATGTTAACTTATCCCCTTTATCATGTATCGATACAAATTCCTCTTTTTTCTGTGTATAGATATTTTTTGATCTCTTATTTGCGAGATCAACTATAGTTAATACTCCTCTATAGTTCTCATCCTCTGTGCTTCCTGCCAAGTATATATATCCACCTCTATACATAATATAACGATAAGTAGAAAATTTATCACTTTCAAGTTTTAAAGTCTCTGTAGTTTTAAGAGTGTCTTTAGATACTACATGTAAGTATGTAGTTCTCTCGTTCATATTGGTATAAACCAAACCTATCTTTTCTCCCATATCAACCATGTTTTCTATCAATCCTTGGTGAGATGGATCCAAGTTTCTCTTTATGTGATTTTTACCTTCCTTGTCTTGTTTACATATTAGAACACCTTCATCCCAATTAAAAGTTGTGTATATACTAGTATCATCCACCACGATGGAATCAGCCATATGCGACATCAACCTGATACTGGATTCCTTAAAAGCATCCAATGAATATACAAGCAAATCATCCGACATTTTCTCGCCAATAGGACTATTTTCATATTGGGTGGTAATGTAAACATTATCTTCATCAGTTGCTATTGATTGTATCCTTGTACCCATAACGCTATAACTAGCTTTTTTACTGTTTTTTAGGTTTAAGCTTTTATCAAAAATATTAAAATGTGTGCTTCCTCCACCTGGTTCATTTTCCACTACTATTATATCTTCCTCTATTTTGGTATTATTTGAACCTGTAGTACAAGCTGTTAGGAGAAAAAATATGCAAAATATAGCGATGATATAACATAAATTACTTTTCTTAGTACTCATTACTGTATATAAATCCTATACACATATCCAGAATCTATCATTTCTGGTGGGTATATATCTTCTGGCTTAATACCCATCCTAATATAGAATTCTTTTTCGGTATTAGTTATGTAATTGGGGTCATCTACGTCACTTAGTTCATTTTTCACTGACATAATTTCTGCTTCTGTCATACCCATAGCCCTGTAGTTAGCTTCTACTTCTCCAGAAAGTTCAGCTCCAAACGTTTGCACAGTCATCAGTAAACTCAAAACCATACCAGAAATAACACATAAAGACATTTTTTTCATTACAATTCTCCTATCAAAATATTAGTAAAAAATTTATATGTGACAATTATAGTAACGTTACATTTAATTAAATCTTATCACGATCAATTCATAATGTCAATCAATAAATTTTGATTACAAAGTAAGAGAAGACCTCAGGGGGATGAGGTCTTCTCTTGGGAGATTGAGTATTTTAATTTATTATGTTTGTATTATATATTTGCCCAATAATTCTTTTTCTAAACACAAATAATAAATTTTGTCATACTTTTTTTATTTATTCTTTTCTATCTCATTTAAGTAGTTGTAGATTGTATATCTGGATACCCCCAACTGCTCAGCTATATACGGAACTGACTTTTGTATCTTAAATACACCTGTAGCCTTCAAGTTCCTTATCAAATTTATCCTATCGCTCTTATTCATGCTGACAATAGACTTGCCCATCTTCTCTACTTCTACCATTAATTTCTGCTCTACTAGCTCCCCATTATTGTATGAATCAAATTCATCATAGGCTTCATTACCCATAGAAAGGAACTTCTTTAATTTGCCCTGTAGCATTGTTAAGTCATCACAATCATAATTTATACAAAAAGAAATGTTTCTTCCAAATGCCTTAGTAACTATTGTAGATGATTTTATTTCCTTCTTAATCTTCTTATTAGCCTTTTTATAGTTGATGTTATATCCACCGATACTTCTCTCTATCAACTCTTCTGACCTAGTGTTTAGAGGATCTCCCACCTTTCTTCCTGTTACTTCACCATTATAGATAGCCAATACTGCGTGGTCCGGATTATCCAAGTCTGAGACTACTACTTCACAATTCTGACCAAACATCTCGGAAATAATAACAGCTAGTGTATTAATGTACTCAATAAAACTTTCAAAATCTTTTACTTCACCCTTGTATGTGCCGATTTCCATATTTTTTTACCAACAGATATAACCATTAATTATCTGTTTTACACTCCTTCCGTTTGTTATATAATTGCTACTTCTATTTTACCATAATTTTACACATCTTGTAATCTTTATTTGAATTTTCTACTATTCATCTAGGAAATCTTCAAAATCTTCATTTTCCGACTCTATAAAGTCGAATAGGATTAAATCGTCAAAATCATATAATTTTTCTTCAATTATGGCTTCTGAAAATATTTTCTCCATGCTAAAACTCACTTGATCTAATTCATCATAATCATAGGCTGCTAAATAAAGGTATTTCTCATCTATGTAAATATTAAACATTATGTCATTGTTTATGATATACTCATCTTCTTCAACATGGCTATTGTCCATATAGTATTGAGTAAGGAGAATACCACGCTCATAGTCATTAGTCTGTATTGCCGGACACATATTAATTAATTCTCTAGATATATCATCTTTCTTCATATCATCTAGGATCCTATATTTTTTTATTAATTCCGGCTTAGATATTAGGCAGAATGCATCATATTCCGATATGGGATACTTATCTATGACCATTATAGACCTTAGTTTATAGTAAGACTTATATTCTTCTATATTTATAAAATCACTATATATACCCTCAACCTGTCTCACTGTCGTCTTATCTATACTAACAATCAACTTTGCCTCATAGTATCCATCCTTGTCTTCGTAGGCACATATACACACAAAACGATCATCAGACTTTTTTTCTATTTTATTATATAAAAGTGTTCCATTAATTTCCGTTATATGGTGGTCGGCAACATTTTGATTGTCCGAAATATAGAGCAAGCCTTCCCTATCTCTAGCAATAAACCTCATAACACAGTAGTTTATAAATTCATTGTCACAAGATATATCCTTACAGGTCAAATCTAGCATATCTTCAACTGACAAACTACTTGTATCTATGTCTTCATATAAACCTATATCCAAATTTTCAGGTAGGGACTTTGAATACCTGATAGTCCTGTCTCTATAAGACTTGACCATATAGGCTGCCATAGTCATTTCTACACCTACATTATGTCCTCCAAGTCCACCAGTCATATACTTGTAGACCCTTTCTAGATAATTCATATCACTAGATTCATATTTATAAAAATCAGTCAAACCAAGTCCTTCTGAATCCATTAAAAATATATGTGCCTCTATTATACCTGACTCACCAATCCATTCGACAATAAGCATCATAGCTCCCATAAGCCTTGTATCTGTACAAAAAGCTCTTTTAAACTTCATATTTCACCTCCAAATGCCTATAGTTCTATATTAAAGGAAAAAACAATTTGTGTAAAGCATCAAATATAAGGAAATAATATTATATATTATTGTTACATTTTTCAGACATTATGATATACTAGAGTTAATATTAACTGCTAGGAGGTAGTGAATGGGAAATATAGCAGCATTTTTTGACATAGATGGAACCTTGTACAGAGATTCCCTATTAATAGAACACTTCAAAAAATTGATAAAATACGATGTTGTAGAAGAAGAAAAATGGTCCGATAGCCTGTCCTCTACCTACAACAACTGGGATAAGAGGCAGGGTAATTACGATGATTATATACATGAGATATCCGACCAGTATATAGACGTTATAAGAGGGCTTGACCAGTTGGTCCTTGATTTTACAAGCGACCAAGTTATAAGGCTCAAGTCTGACAGGGTCTACAGGTATACTAGGTCACAGATCAACTGGCACAAGAGCCAAGGCCACAAGTTAATATTTATATCTGGCTCACCAGACTACCTAGTTGACAGGATGGCAAAAAAATACCAGGTCGATGACTGGGTAGGTTCAACCTATGAAAATAAGGATGGCATACTCACTGGAAATGTGACCCCTATGTGGGACTCCCATAGTAAAGACAGGGCCATAGATGAATTTATCAAAAAATACGATATAGATATGGAAAATTCATATGCCTATGGAGATACAAACGGAGATTTTTGTATGCTTAAAAGGGTCGGTAACCCAATTGCCATAAACCCATCTAGGGAATTGCTCAACAAGATATCCCAGGATGGTGACTTGAGTAAAAAGGCAAAAATAATGGTAGAAAGAAAAGATGTTATATATGAATTGAAACCTGGTGTTAACCACATAGACAATCTATAAGAAGCTAAGAATAAGTAAAGTTTATAATACTATTATGTAATTAAAGGAGTGATATATATGACAGCAACATTTACAGATTTTTCGTACACAAGAAGAATGATATCAGAAGGAAATTTTAAAAGAGCCTATGATTCACTTTCTGGACTTGATGATAGGACTTCTGAATGGTTTTATCTTAGGGGACTAGCAGCTATGAGACTTGGTTATTATGAAGAAGGTGAAGACTATCTTAAGAGGGCTAAGTTTATGGAACCAGGCAATAGGGAATATCAAGATGCCTATGACCAATACATCTATGCTAGAAGTGGCTACAACAATAGGGCAGACTACTACAATAGGAGCAGAAACGGGCTAGACAATGCTGGATGCTGTTGCTGTGGTGGAAATTGTTGTGATACCTGCTGCAAACTATGGTGCTTGGACACAATGTGTGAGTGCTGTGGTGGAGACTTAATAGCCTGCTGCTAGGTCTATAAATATGAATAAAAATACTACGGCGAGAAAATTGGCCTTTTGTGGTCTCCTTCTCGCCTTTAGTTCAATCATTTTTATACTAGTAAATATAATAGATACAAATACCATAGCCCTAATGGTCGTCTCATCTTTTATTATACTTGCAGTAATAGTTGAAATCGATCTAAGGTATGCAGGTCTATATTTCGTGGCCTTGTCCCTACTTTGTCTGCTCTTGGTCAGTAATAAACTAAGGGCTATTGTATATTTAAGCTCGATAGGAAATTACGGCATTGTAAAAGCTCTTATAGAGTCAAAGTATAAAAAACAGACAACTGATTCTCCTTTTAAATTGATTTTTAATAGGCAAACCCCTATAAAAATCCTCTATGCCAACCTTGTTTTATTGCTTATATATTTTGAGATAAGATATTTTGTCGGTCTTGTAAATATAAAGCCAATCTACCTGCTTGGAGGTTTTTTATTATATCAAGTAGGCTTTTTTGCCTACGATTATATGTTTAGTATGGCAATAGAATTTTACTATCAAAAAATCAAAAGTAGGATTAAATTTTTCAACTAAAAAACAGCCTAGAATAAGGAGCGACAAATTCCAAAAAAATAAGTCGCTATCCTATTCTAGGCATTTATATTTTAAATATAACTCCCAATAGACCAGAAAGAATTATCAAGACTATAGGGTGGGGCTTCTTCCACTTATATAGTGCAAATACCAAGGCTGCCAGTCCTAGAGCTGGCCACCTAAAATATCCTACAAATCCAGAATCTGACTCCATATTTATTAGGGATATTTGAATAACACTAAAGGCCGCGGCTAGTATTAGACCAGTAGATGCAGGTCTAATGCCATAAAATACATCCTTTACTAGCTTTGATTCTTTAAATTTATTCAAAATCTTAGACACTATGATAATTATGATCAAAGATGGCGCTACTATAGATATAGGCCCAATAAATGCCCCAAGTATTCCAAACTGCTTGAATCCAACATAAGTAGCCATGTTGATTCCTGTAGGTCCTGGAGTTGACTGGGCTATAGCAACCATATTGGCGACATCCATAGCAGTATACCAACCTGTTTTTTGACCTATATCATATAGGAATGGAAGGGTTGCAAGTCCACCCCCTATAGAAAATAGACCTGTTGTAAAGAAATAGTAGACTAGTAGATATATATTTCCCAACTATCCCACCTTCTTCCTAGTCTTTATCAATTGTATTATGACCCCAAAAATACCTGATAATATTACAAGTACAAATGGAGATACCACTTTCATTATTGTAACTAGTGTAACCGCAATAAACAAGATAGCTGTAGCTATATCAACAATAGACTTTTTAGCCATATTATAAACAGCAGTCAAAATCAGTACACATACACAGGCCCTAATCCCATTAAAAGCATGGATAACTACCGGCAAAGTGGCAAAGTTATTTAAAAATGCAGCTATAATTGCAATAATAATTATTGAAGGGAAAATAACTCCTATAGTGGCAAATACACCACCCATTACTCCTGCCAACCTATATCCTATAAATGTAGCAGTATTTACGGCTATAACACCTGGTGTTACTTGGCTGATAGCAAAGTAGTCCAAAACTTCCCCATCAGTAGCCCATTTTTTGTTATTTACAACTTCTTTTTGAATCATCGGCAACATAGCATAGCCACCACCAAAAGTAAAACCACCTATTTTCATAAAGGTTACAAATAATTCAAATAAAATCTTCATTTTATCAAGTCCTATCTTTTTTCCATCATATCAGCAATTCTCTCAAGGGCACTCGCTATCCTTTCAAGTTGTTCAAGTTTCTTAGACTCTATGCCCTCATTATCATCATCGTAAAAATTGATTGATAAATTTTCTAAATCACTTTCATTATCTACAAAATCATCTTCGTACTCATCAAGCAAGACTGTTCTAATACTATCCAAGGAATCATCATACATTCTAGGCTTTGGTTTTTTAAGTCCTATAGGAACAAAATCATCTTCATTTTCTTCATAGTGATCTTGGTCTTCTTCATAGTAATCTCCTTGGTCTTCTTCATAATACACATTCTTATTAGAACTTGCCATCAATTGTTCAAGCATTGGTATATGGCCTGAATCATCAAGATCAAAACCTTCCGACTGGTCTGTTTTTTTGTTTTCGTATTCTACATCCAAAATATCATCCATACTAGAATCTTTGATACTTACTCTCTCAATAGTATCTTGAGATACACTATTCTTGTTTTGGTAGTCTACTTCTAAATTAAATTCTTCATCTTCAAACTTTAAAAGCTTCTTATTTTCATCAAACATAAACATACCTCATTTATTATTAATAAATTTATTTAAGCAGCCCTATTGAAATACTAATAATGTACAATAAATCTACTTTTATATATCAAGCTACAAGTACATTTTACCACACTTATCAAAAAGTCTAAATAGAAAATTAAGTAATGCCAAAACTATGACATTACTTAATTGAAAAATTTTTAATTTGCCTAAACAAGCCTTACTTAGTTTCAGAATAGTTGTTGTCTATTATATTTGCTAGTGTATGCCATGCAAGCACTGCACACTTTACCCTAGCAGGCATATTTGATACATTTTCAAGTACTACTGCATCTCCTAGGCTATCGATTAGGTCATCATCAACTTCGACTTCCTTCTTAATCATGCCTATAAATTTCTCTGTCAACTCCTTGGCTTCATGTATATTTTTGCCCTTTATAAGGTCAATCATCATTGATGTAGATGCCCTTGATATAGCACAACCTTCGCCTACAAAGCTGGCATCCTCTATTGTTTCGCCATCCATCTTTAACTGTAGGGTGATTTCATCCCCACATGATGGATTATGACCCAATTCCTTAAATGTAGGATCATCTAAATCCCTTCTATTTGCCTTATTGTTACTTTCCTGAAGCAACATATCAGTATATAAACTCTTAAGATCCATATCCCATCACCTTTCTTACTTCTTTTAACTTATCAATAAAGAAGTCTATTTCTTCAAATGTATTATAAACTGCAAAACTTACCCTGCATGTAGAATTCAACTTCAAATGAGTATGTAGTGGCATCGCACAGTGGTGTCCAGTTCTTATAGCTATATCGTGAGTATCTAGTACAGTAGACACGTCATGTGAATGTATATCCTTGATATTAAAGTCTATAAGTGGAGATCTTAGGTATGAGTCCGTAGAATATATCTCTACAAAGTCAAGTTCTGCCATCTTCTTATAGCAGTAGTCTGTAAGTGCTAGTTCATGCTCATGGATATTGTCTATTCCCACTCTTTGCATAAATCTAATAGCCTCTGCTAGGGCAACTGCTCCACCTACATTCTGAGTACCTGCCTCAAACCTAGCTGGTACTGGTGCAAATGTAGTATTCTGTTCATAAACATATTCTATCATATCTCCACCATACATATATGGTACCATTGAGTCAAGTATCTCATACTTGCCATATAGGACACCTATACCCATTGGCGCATACATCTTGTGACCTGAGAAAGATAAAAAGTCTACATCCCAATCCTGTACGTCCATCACTACATGAGGTGCCAACTGGGCACAGTCAAGTGATACAACTGCTCCAACTTCATGGGCTAGTCTTACAACTTCCTTGACATCTATAACTCCACCAACTGTGTTAGAAGCTCCTGCAAGTGCTACAACCTTAGTCTTTTCACTTAGGGCTGCCTTATAACTATCCATATCTATTTCATTCTTGTCATTTAAATATACATACTTTAGAACTGCGCCTGTCTTTTGGGCAACAAACTGCCATGTAACAAGGTTACTATGGTGTTCCACGATGGAGATTAATATTTCATCTCCTGAATTTAACTTGTCCAATCCATAAGAATAGGCAATCAAGTTAAGGGCTTCAGTTGTATTTCTTACAAATATAACTTCATTTTCTGATTTTGCGTTCAAGAACTCTTTTGTAGTCTTTCTTGCATCTTCATAAAGGTCAGTAGCCAGCATACCTAGATAATGAGCACCCCTGTGTGGGTTTGCATTCTGGTAACTATAGTAGTTACTTAGGGCGTCAATAACACACTGTGGCTTCTGAGATGTGGCTCCATTATCAAAATATACTATCTTTCTTCCCATTTTTTCTTCATTTAGGTAAGGGAATTCTGATCTTATTTCATTTACTCTTTCCTTGTCCATCGGGCTTGCCTCTCTTCCTTAAATTATACCTATAGTATTATTTATTTTATTTTACAATTGGGATTGAACTTTTGTGCTACAATCCCAATCATATCTTTTATTTCAATTAAATTATATTCTTTCTTCTATATGCTTCCATACAGATTCACTAAGCTCCTTGTTAGGTAGCTTGTGGATAGTAGGTGCTAGCTTTGTCTCAACTATCATCTTCTTAGCTGAATCTATATCTAGACCCCTAGACATGATGTAGAATAGTATATCCTGGTCTATCTTACCTGCACTGGCCGCATGTAGACCTTCAACATCATCTTCCTGGCATAGTAGGACTGGAACTGCGATATTTCTTACACCTTCATCTAGAAGTGTTGCATATTCTTCCTCAGCCCCCTTAGATAATTTTGACCCTCTCTTAAAGTCAATTGTTCCCCTAAAGGCCTTTCTTGCCTGGTCTTTTAGGGCCCCATTTATCAATAGGTTTGAATTAGTCTCTTCACCTATATGGTTGATTATATAGTTTATATCTAGTTTTTTGTCCTTGTTTACAAAGTATACTGATTCAACATTTGTCTGAGACTTCTTGCCATTCAAGTTGGCAGTATAGTTTGTAATAGCCTGGTGGGCACCTGCTTCAACCTGGATAAAGTTTACACACGCATCTTCTGCTACATCTGCAACTATATCTGTTAGGGCCTTTTCTTCATCTGTACACCTAGCTACATAGTATAGGTCTACATTAGACCCCTTCTTGGCTTCTATATTTATCTTAGTATGTCTAGCCTTGTTTTCACTAGAAAGTTCATTTATATCAAATAGAGTTGATATGTTGTCCCCTTCTTCTGCTACTATATTGTGAACTTGGTCTTTTACCTCTGGCAATTCGATTATAGAGTCGTTTACCTTTAGCCATCTCCAAGTTATTAGTGGTAATGTATTTGCTATCATCGTAATTCCTCCTAACCTATTGTACCTTCAAGTTCAAGATTTATTAAGTTGTTCATTTCAACTGCGTATTCAAGTGGTAGTTCCTTTGCTATAGGTTCAGCGAATCCTCTAACAACCATTGACTTGGCCTCAGCTTCACTTATACCTCTTGACATCAAGTAGAAGATAACTTCATCATCTATTCTACCTATCTTTGCTTCGTGGCCTAAATCGACATCCTGAGTTGCTATATCTATTACTGGTATAGTATCCGACCTTGACTCCTGGTCTAGCATTAGAGACTCACAAGATACTGTAGATTTTGAACCAGTAGCATTCTTAGTCATCTTTACAAGACCCCTGTATATTGCAACTCCTCCGTCCTTAGATATAGACTTGGAATTTACTGTTGATGATGTATTAGGTGCTGCATGTACTACCTTTGTACCTGTATCTAGGTACTGGCCCTTACCTGCAAATGTAATACCAGTGAATTCAGACTTGGCATTTTCTCCTCTTAGTATAGACATCGGATATAGACATGATACCTTTGAACCAAATGATCCAGATACCCACTCTATCTTACCATCTTTTTCAACTATACATCTCTTAGTATTTAGGTTGTACATATTTCTTGACCAGTTTTCTATTGTAGAATACCTAAGAGTTGCGCCTTCCTTTACAAATAGCTCAACTGCTCCGGCGTGTACATTTACAACATTGTACTTAGGTGCTGAACATCCCTCTATAAAGTGGCAGTAGGCATCTTCTTCAATTATTATAAGCGTATGTTCGAACTGACCAGCTCCTGGTGCATTTAATCTAAAATATGACTGTAGTGGTACGTTTACATTTACGCCCTTTGGTACGTATACAAATGAACCACCTGACCATACAGCATAGTGTAGGGCAGCATACTTATGGTCTGCATTAGTTATACACTTCATAAAGTACTGTCTAACTATATCTGGGTATTCTCTTACCGCTGTTTCAAAGTCAGTATAAATTACTCCCTGGTCTAGAAGGTCCTGCTGTATATTGTGGTATACAACTTCTGAGTCATACTGGGCACCAACACCTGAAAGGTTCTTTTCTCTTTCGGCTTCTGGTATACCCAACATATCAAATGTATTCTTTATATCTTCTGGAACCTGGTCCCAGTCTTCAACAAGGTCAGCATCCGGTCTGATGTAAGTAGTTATCTCGTCAATATTTACTTCATCAAGGTTGGGTGCCCATGTAGGATTATCAAGCTCATAGAATTTCTTTAAAGATGCAAGTCTTATCTCAAGCATCCAATCTGGTTCATTCTTTTCCCTTGATATCTGAGTTACTATTTCCTCAGTTAATCCCTTTTCTGTCTTTGACTTGAACTTAAATTCATTTTTTATATCGTATATGCCACGATCCTGTTCTTCTATTTGAGTTCTCTTCTTAGTTTCCATTAGATGAATTCACCTCATCTCTAATCCAGCCATATCCTTCTTCTTCAATTCTAGTTATAACTGAGAAATCTCCTTCTTTCACGATTTTACCGTCAATTATAACATGAACGTGGTCTGGTTTTACGTTATGTATTATCTCCTTGTGGTGAGTTATTATAAGAAGTGCATTTTCATCACTCTTATACTTCTTTATTCCTTCAGCAACTATTCTAACTGCGTCTACATCTAGTCCTGAGTCAGTTTCATCTAGCATAGCAAGCTTTGGATTAAGAATCTGCATCTGTAGTATTTCTGTCTTCTTCTTTTCACCGCCTGAGAAACCATAGTTTAAGTATCTTCCAGCGTATTCAGACTTCATTTCTAATTCCTTCATCTTCTTAGATAGGTCCATATTGAATCTCAATACAGATACTGGCTTTTCTTCAACAGAATTCTTAGATGTTCTGATGAAGTTTTCAACACTGATACCTGGTACTTCTACCGGATGCTGGAATGACATAAAAATACCTTTTCTTGCTCTTTCATCAGCAGCCATATCAGTTACATCTTCACCTTCAAAATATATCTTACCTGAAGTAATTTCATACTTAGGATTGCTCATTATAGTATTTACAAGTGTAGATTTACCTGAACCATTAGGTCCCATTACTACGTGAGTTTCACCCTTATTTATAACTAGGTTAACACCCTTTAATATTTCTTTTTCTCCAACCTTAACACATAGGTCCTTAATTTCTAATAATTTATCGTTCACTAGGTTCACGTTCCTTTCTATTAACATTTAATCTTCTCATTGTACAAGACTATATTACTATGTTTACCCAAAAAAATCAATCAATCTCGACTAATTTACTAGGAATTATTTTGTTTTTCTTTTAACAAGATGCATTTTAGCTGAAAGGCTTTTTATTTGCTGCTTTGAGCATAAAAAAATAAGGGCTAAAACCAGCCCTCATTTTTTTGCAAATTGTTATCAATAACATTTTTTTATCATTGTTTTTATACTACTTCTTCCTTACTAGGAAAACTCCAGCTGCAACTATACCAAGACCTAAAACTGATAAGGCTCTAGTGTTCTTTGATCCTGTCTTAGCTAATGTAGCTCCCTTAGACCTAGTTAGTGGACTAGACTTCCTAGCACCTGGCTTAAGGCCTGTACTTATAGTCTTAGTCTTTAATTCAAGTGGAGTAACCTTGTCTTTTACAACTGTAAACTCATGACTCTTAGCATTCTTAAGCCTATATAACTTGGCTACATATTTACCTGGCTTTAGATAGACTACACCCTTTGATAGCAAATTGCTTCTAAGTGATGAACTTGAAATATATCCATCATTACCAGTCTTACCTATAAATATCTCTTTTTCTACAAGCTTACCATTGTTATCATACATGTAGATAGCAACTTCTAAGCCTGGCATAGGCTTGTTTGTTGTTATATTAATTCCCTTTATCTTAACACCAGTCTCTCTTACCTGTTGGTTTGGCTTTTTGCCATCGTTTAGCGTATGCTCTATTGTAACAGTAGACTGGCTAGCCTTGTTAACTACAATTTTTAATTCTTTATCAGCTAGATAATAACCCTGAGGAGCCTTGTTTTCCTTAATGTAATATGTACCAGGATTGATTGCTATACCACTTCCAACTGGCTCTATGCCTGAATCTGCAACACCCTGTGAGAATGAAGATATAACATTACCATTAGAATCAGTATTAAGTGTTGCAACTATATCGTTCTTAGTACCATTCTTTTTACTGTATATTTCTATTTCTGCACCTTCAAGTCCATTACGGTTTTTCTTGTCTATTGCCTTTATTATTATCTGACCCTTACCTTCTGGAATTTTCTTATTTTCAAGATTTATCGGATCAGCTACGTCTCCTATTACATAAAATTTATTTATATCTGTATTTAACATATAGTTTGAAGGTGACTTTACCTCTCTATAAGAATAGTCTCCATTCTTAAGCATCAACTCACCCTTCTCATTGATATACTTAGGTGCATCCGATGGATTTAGTTTACCATCTTCCCTAGTTGTAGCCTTAAACAAAAGCTGTGTTTCCTTATAGAACTCTACCGTAGCCCCTGCTAACTTGTTGCCGGCTTCATCAGTCTTGGTAAAAGGAATTCCTGCCTTTATTTCCTTATCATTTGATTCATCCGCATTAATACTAGCTAGAGTCATTGGTACGGCTATTGCTGCTGCCAACAATAAACTGGCTAATTTTTTACCATATTTCATAATTTTACCCCCTATATTATCGTATCCTTAATCGTACTAAAATTCCTATTTCTCTACAAATTGATATAAATTATATATATATTTATCTATATAATATCATATTTCAAGAAAAAATAAAACAAAAATAATACATAAATGATATCTTATATTAAATAGATTATTATGTTATAATAAATCAATAAATGGATTTTTATTGATTTTAACTTACTTATTGGTTTTGATATTGAATTATAAAAATAAAAAAGATTTGGAGGTTGCAGTAAATCTGCTAATTATTATGAAAAAATTAGGTATACTATTAATACTGATAGGAGTTGTATTCTTCTCCTTCCCTAAAATATCTGAACTCTTCCTTTTGAGCAAAAACCAGGGAATAGTTGAGGATGTGTCTAGTCATGAACTAGCAAAAAATGCTAATTCAGGCGAAAAAAACTTTGACCAATCAAAGGTTAAACCCATAGATATCAATGGAGCTATTCTCAATGCAAAAGATGCAGATATGTCCAAGGTTGTCGGACAGCTTACAATTCCATCTATAAACAAAAATGTCGCTATTTTCGATGGACTTGAAAATAACAACCTTATGTTCGGTGCTTGTACAATGAAACCAAACCAAAGGATGGGGCTAGGTAACTATGCAATTGCCGGTCACTATATGAAGAATGAAAAACTCTTATTTGGTGGACTAATGAATGTAAAGCTTGGAGACAAGATCAAACTTACAAACAAAAAAAATATATATGAGTACACTGTTTTTAAGACCCTAAAAGTAAAAAATGACAGACTAGACCTAATACAGGATTCCATGACTTCACAGGCAGATGGTAAGGCAGTTGTAAGCCTTATGTCATGTTATTATGATGACAGTAACTACAGGTATTTTGTATTCGGTAAATTCGACAAGTTGTATCCATACAGTGCAGATCAAATGCTAAAAGGAATCCAGGACTAAAATCTTGGATTCCTTTTTTATATCAATAATCAATTTATCTGCTTAAACTTAACTCCGTCAATGCTGAATATATCCCGTTTGAGTACAAATAGGCACACAATAAAAGATACCAACTCAGCTATAAATACACCCCACCATACATTGTTTAAGTTGCCAGTGAGTGACAATAGGTATGATGCAGGAACAAGTACCACCAACTGCCTTATTATGGATATACTCATGCTCAAAAATCCACTACCTACAGCTTGAAATACACCTGTAGATATTATAGATACTCCTGTAAATAAGAAACTCATACTCATAATCCTAAAGGCTATTACACCAGCGTCTATCATATATTGAGACGGTTTAAATGGTACTAGCAATTTATCTGGTATAAGCTGCATTATAAGCATTCCAACTAACATAATTGCTAGTCCATATGCCATAGCAATTTTTATTACTTCTCTTAACCTATCTTGGTTTTTGGCACCATAACTATATGCAACTATTGGTACAACCCCGTTGTTTAGGCCAAAAATAGGCATAAATATAAATCCCTGCAACTTGTAGTATACACCCATCAAGGCAACTGCTGTATTGGAAAAATTAGCCAATATCTTGTTAAGGGAAAATACCGTTAGTGAATTTATGGAAATCATCACTATTGATGGAAGCCCCACCTTGTATATATTCATAACTATATGTGGATCTAACTTCATGTACCTTGGAGATAGCTTGATATCCTTATTGTATTTAATACAAAAGACTGTCACTATGATTGCGCCTACAGTCTGTGATGTAACAGTTGCAACCGCTGCTCCCATAAGCCCCAGCCTAGGCATACCAAAAAGTCCAAATATTAGTATTGGGTCCAATATAATATTGAGTATAGCCCCTGTCATCTGTGCAACCATAGTAAGCATTGTAGATCCTGATGCCATAAGTATTCTCTCGACCATAAGATGCATAAAGATACCAGCAGACCCCATACAGCATATCCTCAAATATATAGGTCCCTGACTTATAATACTAGGATCTTGAGTTTGAAACATTATAAAGTCCCTTGAAAATAAGAGTCCTATTGCAAAGAATACCAGATAAGAAAGTAATGCTAGAACAATACCATTATTGGCAGCCTTATTTGCATTCTTCTTATTTTGAGCACCTAGACACCTAGATATGTATGAGTTGACTCCTGTAGCTGTACCTATTCCGACAGCAAAAAATAATTGCTGAAGTGGAAAGGCAAGGGATACAGCTGTCAGGGCATCCTCTCCAATTTGAGCGACAAATATACTATCCACCAAATTATACATTGATTGAACAAGCATGGATATTACAATCGGAGCTGACATTGATAATATTAACTTTTTTATGGGCATTTGACCCAATTTTTCATCTACACCAGACTTCAATTTGTTCCTCCTATTTTATACTTGATTTTTCTTATTGTTTACACCATTTAATATTCCCTTATACCTAAAAAATATGCCGGAATATATTATATTATCTATTATAGGTTTATTGACCTTTATATCTAGAGAATTAACCGATGACTCCAACCTAAATAAGCATGTTTGAATGAGCCTGTCCACCCTTTCTTTAAGGACATCTCTCTTATCCTCGTAGTCCTTAAATGGGTTATAAGATCCTGACTTTAGGTCCTTGTCTAGGTCTTCGTAAGCATCGAGTATGTAGATATACTTGCCTATATTAAATCCTAGGTCCCTGAGCCTATCTTGATACTGGTCATCTTGGTAGGCAAATATCTCACCCATCAGGTCGCCGAAAGTATTTGATACAAGGTCTATATTATTTTCATTATTAGCCTCTAGTTCAGACAAGTCTGATAGACATTTTTTAATGTAGGCTGCCTTTTTAGGATACTTTGAGTAGGCAGTCTTAAAACTAGGCCTATATCCTAGTTTAGCTATATTATTGACAAGTCCTCCCTCATCCTCTACATTGTCCTCCAACTTATAATATGTCAAGAGTATATTCATACTAGCAGCATACTCTGTGTACTCATTTGATATATGCTTTTTCTTCTTGACCGGATCAGTTATACACTTTTCATAGAATATCTCTGAATCCGGTTGATAAAGTGAAGTCAGTATCAATATCAAAAATGTAATATCATAATTTATACTCAATCTAGATACCTCTGTATGGTTTCTCTTTAAATACTTACACAAGCCACAATAATAAGCCTTGTAGTGTTCATACTCCCTAAAAGTTAGGTCTTGTTTATTTATTCTAACGTATCCAAACATCTATTACCTCCTTATTAATCCCAGACTAGTTCAGGTAAATTACAAGCATTTTTACCAAGTTTCTCAAGTTAGACTAGGACGCTTTATTCTATAGTATATACTATTAGCCTACATATATCCATACTTCTATGATATAATAATATGTATATTTCAAACAATAAAACAATAATTTTAGGAGGATATAATTATGACTTTTAAAGCTCAAATCAATACCGTTGAAGACGTACTGTCTATGTTCGGCAAAGGCCTTGATTGTGGCCAGGTGATAGTGTATGCTATAGCGAGTGACCTTGGTATGGATACAGATATGGCCCTAAAGTCTGCTGCAGCTTTCGGTGGTGGTGTATTTCAGGGCGAAATTTGTGGCTCATATATCGGCGGTCTAATCGCTCTTGGGCTAAAATATGGACATTCTAAGGAAGATGATCCAGCAAAGGGACAAATGATATCAAAGATATTCCAATACAAGGAAAAATATGAAAAAATCCAAAAATCTAGTGTCTGTTCAGATATCTTGGGCTACAACCTATCGATACCTGAAGAATCTAAAATTTTAGAGGAAAAAGGACTACTTACTACAGTCTGTCCAAAATTGACATTGGATATAATAAATATAGTAAGAAGCTTATAATTAACTACTATATTTTTAATTGCTATCTTGCACAAAAATTACAGTATTCTAAAAGGCTCCCAAGAAATTACTAGGAGCCTCTTTATATTGTATTTATTTTTTGACTTTAAAATTTATCTAACACTTGTTTGAACTCATATTATTATCTAGCTTATTTTACTTCAATATTGTTTGGTCTTTTCCATACCCCATATATCATACCTGATACTAGCATACCTATTAGGATTGATAACAAGAAGAAAGCCAGGTCATGACCGCTCATAACAAATGATACTAGGACTCCACCATGTGGTGCTGGTGCATTTACGTGCCATAACTGAGTGAGTCCACCTGCTATGGCTGAACCTATGACTGAGCTGACAATTACTCTGATTGGGTCTGCCGCAGCAAAAGGTATCGCTCCCTCTGTTATAAATGTTAATCCAAGTATCCAGTTTGTAAGACCCGACTGGATCTCTTTTTGAGTGAACTTTTTCTTAAATACTGTTGTAGCAAGGGCTATGGCAAGTGGTGGTACCATACCTCCAGCCATTACTGCCGCCATCAAATATCCCATCTTTGTAGATGTGAAAACACCTATTGAAAATGCATACGCAGCCTTGTTGACTGGACCACCCATATCAACTGCCATCATTCCACCTAGGATTGCTCCCAACAAGATTGCATTACCTGTACCTAGATGAGTAAGGGTATTGTTCATATATGTGTTGACAACTGAGAATATCGGGTCAATTACAAAGAACATGGCTAAACCAGTAAGAAGTAGACCAAATATAGGATATATTATCATTGGTTTGATTCCCTCTAGTGATTTAGGCATTGACGATGTTAGCTTCTTTAATAAGTTTACAGAATAACCCGCTATAAAACCTGCAGCAAGACCTCCCAAGAAACCTGCCCCTGCATTCACTGCCATTAGACCACCAACCATACCCGGCATTAGACCCGGTCTATCAGCTATAGACATGGCTATATAACCTGCCAATATAGGTATCAAGAAGGTAAAGGCACCATTGCCCCCTAGGTCCATAAGGAACTTGAAGATCTGACTTTTTTCACCAAATGCGCTCTCAGCCATAAATGAAACAGCTATCAAGATACCTCCACCAACTACAAATGGTAGCATATGTGATACACCATTCATAACATCCTTGTATATCTTGCTTCCTAGAGAATTTTTTTCAGTAGCTACATCTTCTCTAGTACTATTTTCAGACTTATATATTTTTCCTTCTTTGTTCAAGGTCTTTACTATAAGAGCTTCAGAATTTCTTATCCCCTCTGAAACAGGTACTCTTATTATTTTTTTACCGTCAAACCTATCCATTTCAACATTCTTATCAGCTGCAACAATCACCCCTACAGCCTTTTCTATTTCTTCCTTAGTAAGGACATTCTTTGCTCCATCACTTCCATTTGTCTCAACCCTTATATTTACACCCATCTGCTTTGCTTTTTCCTTTAGGGCCTCTTCTGCCATATAGGTATGGGCTATACCAGTTGGACAAGCTGTTACAGCTACTACTAGGGGTTTTTCAGTGTCATTTGCCATGATCACCTTCTGGGCATCATCAGCCTTTTTAGCTTCCTCACCCTCTGACTCACCCTTGGCAAATATAGCTAGAACCTCATCTTCATCCTTAGCATTGATCAATGCTTCTATTATATCTGGATTTAGGAGTAGCCTAGAAAGATTAGCAAGTGTCTCTATATGAGTATTGTTGGCTCCCTCTTCTGCAGCTATCATAAAGAATAGTCTTGATGGTTGGCCATCCAAGGCTTCATAGTCAAGTCCATCTTTCTTCCTAGCAAATAGGACACATGGCCTGTTTACTGCACTTGTCTTGGCATGAGGCATGGCTATACCATCTCCCAATCCTGTAGAACAAGACTCTTCCCTCTTTAGGATTTCTGCCTTAAAGACTTCTTCATCGTTTATCATGTTTTTCTCTTTTAACATGGCTACCATCTCATCTATAGCAGCTAGCTTAGAGTCTGATTTAAGGTCCATGATCATTATCTCTTTTTTCAATAATTCCGAAATTCTCATAATTGCTCCTTTATAATTTACTAAATATATTCTTCAACAACTACCCTAGATAGGATATTGTCTACTTCTTCTTTTTTACCTATGTCCTCACAAAAGGCAGTTGCCGTACCTGTTGCTACTGAATACCTAAAGCTATCGATAGGGCTCCTACCACTCTTGATAGCTCCTACAAATCCAGCTATCATTGAATCACCAGCACCAACTGAATTGACTAACTGGCCCTTGACCACCGGTGAATAGTATACTTTATCTTTATCAAAGAACATGGCTCCGTCACCACCCATTGATACTATTGCATACTGGGCACCTATTTCCAAACACTTCTTACCGTATTTTACTATATCATCCCTGGTTTCAAGTTCCACCGAAAATAATTGAGCAAGTTCTACTGTATTAGGTTTGACAAGCAGGGGTCTTTGTCTCATAGCCTCCATCAGGGCTCCTCCAGTAGTATCTACAACAAAGTCTGATCCCCTATCCTTGCATATATTTATCATTTGGTCTACTATATTCTTGTCTAAACCTGGACTAGAACTACCAGAAATTATCAGAGTATCCTCAGAATTTAGCTTCCTTATTTTATTTAAGAAATCATCCTGTTCAGAGGCCGATATCTCAGGACCTCTTCCATTGATTTCACTCTCTATAATCTGACCTGAATCAGACATGGATTTTAGCTTTACGTTTATCCTAGTATTTTCATTTACCCTAGTAAAGTCTTCTCTCAAGCCTTCTTGATTAAACCAATCTTTTATATATTGTCCTGTATAGCCTCCCAAAAAACCAAGGGCTATATTGTCTATGCCTAAATTTGAAAGCAATTTAGAGACCATAATTCCCTTGCCACCTGCATTGGTGTATTCTCCCTTTGACCTATTCAACTCACCCTCTGTAAAATTATCCAACTTCACAATATAGTCAATTGAAGGATTTAAGGTCACAGAATATATCATTCCCTCACAACCTTTCATTTTTCCAAATTATTAAACCGTTTTCTTGGGTTTTATCTTATCTTTAAGTTGATTATACCACCAAAAAAACATCTTTTCAATCATTTACTATCATTTTCTTTCAAATGCTATCATTTTGAAACACTTTTTTATAAACAATAAAAAACGGTTCTTTGTCAACTAGCGTTGATGAATAAAATCTATGCGGCAGCATCTTTGATA
>OBVS01000056.1_pt1 | contig 95115 bp, 86 predicted proteins | sample 1476211 | NCBI WGS metagenome assembly OBVS01 (sample SAMEA2580025, study PRJEB22360) | human gut metagenome | biome: human gut; feature: human-associated habitat; material: faeces | place: Denmark | collected 2008/2010 | reverse complement strand
CAAACTGGCGAAGCTGATGATAAATTAACAGAAGTAAAACCAGCAGCTAAAATTGATTTATTTAAGAATAAATACACTGACAAGGTAACAGTAATCGAAGCTGTATATAAAAAATCAATTGCACCAGGAGAATTAGTACCAGCACCAGTTGCTAAGAAGAATGTTCTAACACCAAAAGGCGATACACCAAAACCAGAAGATTTAATAGAAAACATTCCAGGAAGTGAAAAAGATCCTCTTCCAAATGGAACTAAAATAACTTATGAAGAAGAACCAAATATAGATAACCCTGGAGATTCAAAAGCAAAAGTTAAGATAGAATATCCAAATGGAAAGACTGTTGTAGTTGAAGTACCAATCAAAGTTGTAGACAATGTAGTTCCACAAACAGGAAAGGACAAGCCACTTGTACCAGAAGGTTATGTAAAAGTTGTTGTTGACACAACAGAAAAGGCAACTGCAAATACTAAATTTGAAAAAACATTCTGGGTAAAACCAAATGTTGAAGTTACAATACCTGATATACTTGCACCTACTGGAAAGCAAGAAAAAATCGGCGAAGTAACTAAGACTAACAAATTTGTTAAGTGGAAATTAGAAGGAAGTAAACCTGAAAAGTTCTTTGAAACAAAGATTACAGATACTTTCAAAGACAAGGAATCTAAAATAGTTGCAACTTATGAATTTGGTAAAAATGTGGAACCAAAAGGTAAGAACAATCAATGGATACCACAAGGATCAAATCCATCACCAAAAGATTTTATCGAAAATCCATATAACGATGATGATCCTAATAACAAAGATAACTTGCCACCAGGAACTAAAATTGAATTTGCTGAAGGAAAACAACCTGACACTAACACACCAGGAACAGATAAGGAAACAACTATTAAAATAACTTATCCAAATGGTGAAACTAAGGAAGTTCCAGTAAAATACAACGTTACTGGTGATGTAGTGGAACAAAAAGAAGGCGAAGACAAGCCAAAAGTTCCAGACAACTTCGTAAAAGTTATTGTTAAGACAACAGACAAGGCTACAGATGATACAAAGTTTGAAAAAACATTCTGGGTTAAACCTAACAAAGAAGTTACTATTCCTGTTAATAATCCAGAAGGAAAATCAGAAGACAAGAAAAAGTATGAATTTGATTCGTGGACTTGGGAAAATGTTGATACAAAAGATAAAATAAAAGGCACATTTACCAAAGATACAGTAATAGTAGCACAATACAAGACTACAACAAAGGCAAAAGACATCGAACAAATTCCAGAAGTTGTAAGCGAAATTCCAATTGTTAGTTTAAATCAATCAGATATTGACAAAGATTGGTTCAAGATTAAAAACAAGAATGATACAGATTCCAAGATAAAAATTGTAGAAATTACTGAAAAACCAGCTACAGATAGCTTGGGAATCCAATCTGGAAAAGCTAAGGTTACTTTTAAAAATGGTTCAAGTAGAATTATTACTATTAAATTAAAAGTAGTTGATGATGTTATCGAATCAAAAGGTGACAAGAAAACAAATGATGTTCCTGATAATTACAAGCTTGTAATACTTGATTCCACAAGCGATGCATTGGAACAAACTAAGAGATATTTCTGGATAAATCCTAACAAGGATATTACTTTGAAGGCATTTAAACCACAAGGTAAAGCTGGAAAAGTATTTGATAAGTGGGAAAGAAGCCTAAGCATCAATTGGAACAAAGAAGGCATAACAGAAAATGTTCTTACAATCAAAGCTATCTACAAAGATGAAACGACACCAGACCAACCAGGCGGCCAACCAGGAGAGGTTGAAAAACACGGTCACAGATACATTGAACGTGTTGCTGGAAAGGACAGAGTTCACACAGCTATCAACACTTCTAGGAGATTCTTCAACAAGTCAAGATATGTAATCATTGCCGACTCAGGAAATTATCCTGACGCATTGACTGCAACTGTTTTGGCTCACGTATTGGACGCTCCAATATTGTTGAATAACACAAGATATCTAGAAGATGATGTTGCAAGAGAAATTGTAAGATTGGGAGCTAGTGAAGTTATTATCGTTGGTGGTCACAAGTCTATTTCTGAAAATGTTAAATCACAATTAGCAAGATACGATCAAAACAGCGTACAAAGAATTTGGGGTCGTGACAGATATGTGACTTCATCAGAATTAGCTTACGAAATCCAAAGATTAACTGGCAAAGTGAACAAGGCCATCATTGCATCTGGAGAAAATTTCCCTGACGCATTGGCAACAGCACCTCTTGGTTCAAAAGAAATCGCACCAATTCTATTGGTTAGAAGAAATCAAATTGACAAGAAGGTAGACAAGGCTCTTAAAGATTTGAACATTAAGAGAGTTTACGTTGCAGGTGGACCAAATTCAGTATCCAAGAAATTGGAAGGACAATTGCCACAAGTAATCAGAAGATTTAACGGACGAGACAGATATGAAACTGCAGTTTTAGTTGCAAGTTACACATATCCAGAATCCAAGGAAGTATTTGTAGCATCGGGAGAAGTATTCCCTGACGCATTGGTAATCGGACCTGTGTGTGCAAGAAGAAAAGCACCAATACTTTTATCAAGAACAACACCAGTAAAAGTAACTGATGACTATATCGAAAAATCTAATATAGAATATCTATATATTATCGGTGGTACGAATACAATTTATGCTGAAACAGCACACAAATACGCAATAGAAGATTAAAAAAATATTTTTAGCCGGGCACTTAGTGTCCGGTTTTTTTTGAGTTCGAATGTATATTTTGCCATGAAAAAACCGACCTCCCAATTGTTAGATTTTTAGGTCTAACTTTTAGGGGTCGGTACAATGGTCGGCGTTTTGTAGTTCAGATTTTTAGAATCTTTTATTTTTAGATTCTTTCCTATTGTATAATATTTAAATTATTTTCTATCGTATACAGTAAATTTATACCTAGGTGCAGTTTCAGGCTCTATATAGGCAGATTCAAAGACCAACTGCCACTCATCATCACCAAATTTGGGGAAGAATGAGTCAGCTTCAACAGCTTGATCTTCATCAATAATAGTAACGTATAGCTTGCTAGCTACATCCATAAACTGCTTGTAGACATTGTCTCCACCGCATATGAAAATATCCTCATTGGGATTATTTATTGCATAATCTACAAGTTCTTCCTTGGAATGTAGGGTATAGGCACCCTCATAGGAACCATCCCCACGGGTAAGGATTATATTTTTCCTATTTGGAAGGGGCCTTCTTGGAAATGAAAAATAAGTCTTTCTACCACATACAATAGTGTGGTTTAGAGTGGTTTCCTTGAAATACTTAAGGTCATCCTTTAGGTAAAATAGCATATCTCCGTTTATACCAATTGCATTTGTTTTTTCAGTCATTGCAACTATCATATATATATTTTTTACTGGAGCAAGTTTAGCATCCTTATTCTTAGATTCATTTGATATATTCATATTTAACATGACATCACCTATATAGCCATTTCAAATTTAAGGTTTGGTTTTACTGGATTGTAGTTTTCCATAGTAAAATCGTCTATAGTGAAATCATAGAAATTAGTCTTTTCAGGGTTTAGAACAAGTCTTACTGACTCGTCATTTTCCTGAGGCTTCCTAGACATTATTTCTTTTGCCTGGTCAATATGTCTGTCATAGATGTGGGCATTGTTTACGTAGTGACAGAAGACACCTGGTTCTAGACCCACATGACGTGCTACCATCATCTGTAGGGCAACGTACTGGATCTTGTTGATGGCATTGGCAACTAAGAGGTCAGATGATCTCTGTATCAAGGTCATATCCAAGTAGCCATCACGAGCAGTCCACTGAGTTTCCATAGCACAAGGGTGTAGGCCCTTAGTCTCAGCAAGGTCCGCCTCCTGATAAAGATTGATTATATGCCTTCTACCGTATGGCTGGTTCTTTAGGCCATCAAGAAGTTTGTTGATTAGGTCATATCTTTTAACAGTTGCACCGTATCTTTGGCCAATTGTCCTGTCACCTATATCCCATTCATCCCACCAAGTTATACCGTACTTGTCTTTTAATATGTCAAGGTCGTTTGTCTGGTCCTGATATATCCATAGTATCTCCTTGATACCAGACTTCCATGCTGTTTGGCGTAGGGTAACTATTGGAAGTTCCCCCTTAGATAGGTCATATTTTTCGAACACTTGGTTGACAAATATTGTATGAGATGGGCTACCATCAGCATATTTAGGTCTTACTTTTTCGCCTTCAGTTGAATTATTTGAAGTCATTATTTCATTGCAAAGTTTTTGTAAATTTTTATCCGCTATTGTCATATATACCTCCCAAAAGTAGATTTTAGAATTTTGGCTCTATATTCTTGTTATATTGGCTAAGCACAATAGTGTTACCAATGTAATATTATATCATATTACATACCCAGTATAAATAAAAGATAAGATCAAAAAAGATATCATATATCAATATGCTATAAAAATAACAATCAACTATTGCAAATTTCTATTGATAGAATCGTCAAAATAGAAAAATACTCAAAAAAATCTCGGATATTGTCCCGAAATAAAAATATGATAGCAAAAATTAAACAAAATTATAATGAAAATACATAAATTATAGTTAAAATATTGACTTTATTAATCAGGAATAATATAATGAATTTATGCTAGATATAAACCAGCTCAAATAGGGTTGGGAGAGCATATAAAAAATATATAATGGAGGTTTTACCATGTGGGAAAAAGACATTAATGTAAATGAAGTCAAGGAGATAAGATTAAAAACTACAGCATATCTAGGAGCTGGTGCAATTAACAAGTTCAATGACATAGCTCAGGAATTAAAGGCAAAAGGTCTAGATAAGATTGTTATACTTACAGGCAAGGGTGCATATAAAAAGACAGGTGCTTGGGATGTAGTTGAGCCAGCATTAAAGGCAAATGATATAGAATATGTATTATTTGATAAGATCACTCCAAATCCAGAGCATAAGGACGTTGATGATGCAGTAGCTCTAGCTAAAACAATAGGAGCCAACTGTGTAATTGGTATAGGTGGTGGTAGCCCTATAGATGCAGCAAAATCAACTGCTATATTGCTATCATATCCAGAAAAGACTTGTGCAGACCTTTATGAGTTCGAATTTACACCAGATAAGGCTGCTCCAGTAATAGCTATCAACCTTACTCACGGAACAGGAACAGAAGTAGATAGATTTGCTGTTGTATCTATACCAGAAAAAGAATACAAACCAGCAATAGCATATGACTGTATATATCCTATGTATGCTATAGATGATCCAGCCTTAATGGTAAGCCTACCAGAATTCCAGACTATGTCTGTATCTGTAGACGCAGTTAACCATGTATTTGAAGCCTGTACATCAGTAGTAGCCAACCCACTTAGTATATTACTTGCAAAAGAAGTAGTTAGACTAGTACACGACTACCTACCAAAGGCTCTAAAGGACCCTAAGGATATAGAAGCTAGATACTACCTAGTATATGCATCTATGATAGCAGGTTCATCATTTGATAATGGATTACTACACTTTACACATGCCCTAGAACATCCACTAAGTGCTATAAAGACTGATTTCACTCATGGATATGGACTAGGAATACTACTTCCAGCAGTAGTTAGACATACTTTTGAATCAAGAAGAGCAACCATAGAAGAAGTATTTGCACCAATATTTGGTGATGAAAAAGATATAGATGCCAACAAGGCTGCGAAACTAATCAAGGAATGGTTAAGATCTGTAGGACTTATAAACACTCTAAAAGATGAAGGATTTTCAGAAGACCATCTAGACAAGTTGACTGAACTAGCATTCACTACACCATCACTTGATGGACTATTGGGATGTGCTCCAGTAGAAGCAACTAGAGAAGTTGTAAGAGCTATCTATGCAGAATCTCTATAATAAACGGGCAATTTAATTATCTTATTTGACAGAGAGGGTATTGCCCTCTCTGTTTTTAGATTTATTGTACATTTAGCTATAATTCTTAATGGACTATTATGAGCTAATCAAGCAAGATATAGGAGCCTTTGCAAGTTACTTTTATATAAAAGTGGAAAAAAACCGACAAATTTGCTATAATCAATTGTAGAATAAGGGTTTTATATGTACCTTGAATAGGTATTGTATAAAGGTCTAGTAGTGAAAGCAATACTTGTAATACTTATAAAGTTGTGATTTATAATCATATTATGGAGGTGTACCATGAAAGAAACGAATAGAATAAATTTAAAGATGGATATTGAAAAAAATATCTTTGAAGTGAATGCGACAAAGGACTTAAGTACCCTAGAACTAATAAATATTTTAGGGCTTGTAATGTCTGAGTACAATATGGTCCTAATGACTCAAGATGACATGGAGTCTGTAGATTTCTTGGTAGGAGACAAAGGGGCAATAATAGATAGGATTCTTGAAATTGGTCCAATAGATATTGATTTGGTAGAATACAAGGTGAATACATTTGGAACTGCCAACCACTATGTCTATGAAATTGATGAACAGGAAGGTATGAGTATACTAGATGTTGCCTGCATACTGTCTATATTAGGGTCATACCTGGGAGACACAATGCTAGATGCCTTTGCTATGGATGATAGATTAAAATCTTTAGACAAGCAGGAGGCAATCCAAGAGATAGGCAATCTTAGGAAGACAATGGAGATAAATATGCACCTGATGCAGATTTATGGGATGATAGGGTGTACCTACAAGGATGAGAGAATAGCGGATGAATACTATATTGACAGAATAGTGGACAAGGTAGCTATAACTCTAGAAGTAGCCCAAGACATGCTAGATAATCTTGAAAGTGATATGGATGATGAAGATATGCTAGATATTGATAGGGAAAGGTATGACCTAGTCGAAGATATGGGTAAAAATAAAGGTAAACATAGACATCACCACCACCATGACGCTTGTTGTGGACACGACCACAGTGAAGGTCACCACCATGACGCTTGTTGTGGACATGACCACAGTGAAGGTCACCACCATGACGCTTGTTGTGGACATAAGCATAGAAATTAGTATTGCAAAAAAGGCAGTACCTAAGATATCATATCTAGGTCCTGCCTTATTTATTTAAACTTTAGAGTGCTTATATCCAGCAGATTCTGCTTCTTGAGGGCTCCTAAAGTATATTATATTTTTTGGGCTGATTTTATTGTAGTATCTATCACCAGGCATATGGTATATGTTTGTTCTTTTATTAGCCCTAACAGGCCCCTTGCCCTGAGTTTTAACCTGTGTGTTTTTAGGTTTTGAAGATACATTTGATCTTACAGTAGGCTTTGGTTTTTCAATAGGTTTTGGATTTGTATTAGATTTCTTCCAAAGACCTATATTATTTTTTCTAGCTAGGGATTCAAGTTCTCTGAAAATAGGGATGTATTTTACATCAGGTGGATAAGTGTATACATGACCATATCCGTTTTTTACTAGCTGAGCATTGTACATCATAGATATTACTTCATTTTTGCTAGGATTATTAGATGATGGTCTTTGAATCCATACATATCTTAACAACCTACCGTATTTATCTGTATCCCTTACATCTTTTTGTAGGTATACTGTTTTTCCTGTAAGTTTGGACTTTGTATAGTTACTTGCCTCTTTTCCATAGTATTGAACTGGTTTTTTAGGGTGGACTGTTTCAGGTGTATCAACACCGACCATCCTGATTTTATGGACCTTACCTGAAATACTAACAGAGATTGTGTCTCCATCTACAACCTTGACCACCCTGGCTCTTACAAAATTATTTGCCTTGGATTTAGGGGCCTTGTAGTCTTTTTTGTTTTTATGAGCATTTAAGACCTTAGAATCTATTGAGTTTGTGCCACCAATGGATCTGACTGTGAAAAGACATAATCCCAGTATACTTGCAATACAAAGAGATGAAATTTTTTTGAAATTCATAAACTTTACCCCCTTTTAAATTATTGAATGTATATATTCTACCATTCTTATAGATGTATTTTCAAGAGTATATAATATATACATAGTCACAAATAATAAAAAATGAAGCTATAATTTATAAATTAGAAGACATATTTTTCTATTAGCTTTACTGCTTCCTTCAAGTATTTTTCCTCTAGTTGAGTAAACCTAGATAGTTCAGCACTATCCATATCTAGTAGGCCTACACACTTTTCTCCTACAATAATAGGTATAACAAGTTCAGAATTTGATGCAGCATCACAGGCTATGTGACCAGGAAAGGCATTGACGTCATCAACCCTAATTGTTTCCTTAGTTGAATAGCATTTACCACAGACACCCTTGTCGTAAGGTATTTTTGTGCAGGCTGGCATACCTTGGAATGGGCCAAGTTCTAATTCATTTCCGTTATCCAGATAGAATCCGCACCAATTTAGTCTACCTACAAGAGCATTTATCAGTGCTGATGAATTGGCCAACTTTGCTGTCTGAGAGTCGCTGTTATCAACTAGTCCTCTTAGGGCTGATAGCATACTTTGGTACTTTTCCTCAAGTGTTAAATTTTCAAAAATCTTAATGTCAAACATAATCTAGTCCTCCTCGTATATATATTGTTTAATTATACCTATTATTTTGTGAAATATGCAGAGCTTATCTATAATTTATGGTATAATAATTATAAGTATGTAATTTGGTATATTTACTGTAAAAACTTTTACTAAGGTATTATACCAAAAATATATTATTATTAAAATATGAATTTGTGTGCACAGGACTAATATAAATAAGGAGTGAATACTTTGAATAACATTGGAAAAGGTCTTATAAAAGAAGCGGTAAGAGAAGTAGATGAACATTTTATAGTAGACAAGTCTAAAGTCAATTCAGATCTTGACAAGGCTTTGAAGAATAAGTATGAAAAAGTAAATAAAGATGAAAAAAAATATATAGAGTTGTTGAGATATAATATTATTTTCTATAAATCAATAATTAAAAAGTTGGAATCTATACTTGAAGTATGGATCCAGAACGATGTAATATTTAGTACAGAAACAGTTGATAAGAGTATTGAAAACATAACTGATAGTTCAAGAAAGTATGTTAACAATGCTATGAAGAACGGCAATAAGGTACTCAATGAAAAGGACAAGAAGATATTTTTGTCTTATGATAAGAATACTGGATTTAAAAGAATAGAAAAAATAGAAAATGACTATAAAATACTTAACCTTTATAAGGACATTCTTGGTATGGTAATTAATGTTATTTCTTTGGATGTAGACAAGTATAGTCCGATTCTTGAAATGAGTACAGAGTCAGCTAAAATAGATATAATGAATGAAATTTTTAATGAAATAAATTCAATTCTTTTTACTGCGACAAAAGAAAAGAGAGAGTTCAAGGATGAAGCCTTGGTTGATGAAGAGCAGGTTGGTAGCGAAGAACTAGCTGATGAACATAAGAGTATGAGCTTTATAAAGTATGTTTCAATGCTTAGCGCTCCTGAGGTACTTGTTAAAATTAATGATGTACATAGAAAGACATCTGAAATGGAAAAAATGAGCGAGATGTCTTATCTCTTCTCAGAAGAATATAAGGAATATGTTTCATGCGTTGTATTATTGATGGACTATGTTTCTGCTGACAATAGAAGGTTATTTGCTAATACTTTCAGATTATTTGTAGCAGGTAAAATCGGCGAAAGACAGTTCAAAGAGATCGTTGAGAGATTGGTTAGAGATAATACTTTCATGGACAAAAGGACTTGGTTGGAGTGTCAGAGTATTGTAAAGTGTGACTTTAATATGGAAAACAGCAACTTCTTTGGAGAGAGTATGAGCCCAGATGAAGATGAATTGTCTACAACTCAGTACCTAAGGTTGGTAGAATCTTTCAGTGGTAATGGAACTATCGCAGAAGAAGTGGATTCTATATACCAGTATGAAGATGATGAATTTGATGAAGATGAAAGACCTAGAAAGAAGCTGTTTGGTTTTGCTAAGTTCTTCAACAAGATTGATACTGAAGATGAAGATTATGACGATGAATACTATGATGATGAGGAAGAAGAAGTATACGACGAAGAATATGACGAAGACTATGATGAAGACTACGATGAAGACGATAAGACATCATTCTTGTCTAAGATAGGATCATTTTTTGCTAAAAAGGATGATGAATATGAAGAATCTGATGAGGAATATGATGAGGAACAAGATGAAGAAGATGTTCAAGAACCATATTCAACAGATGAAAAGTTCAGGTCAAACCAAAAAGAAATTCAGGACCAGAGTGCAGTTGCAATTCTAAAGTTGAGACAAAAGAGTGAGAACAAGGAAAATGTTCAGAGTAAAAAAGAACTTGATAAATTAAAGGATGAAAGAAATATAGCAGAAAACCTAAAAAATAATATCATGGCTCCTTACTTTGGAAACTCCGATGTATTTGTAAAGGAAGAAGATATCATATACAAAAATGGAGTTAAAACTTGCAAGGTAAGTAAGGCTGGTGACAATGAAGATATCAAAAAAGATTCTACTAAGGAAGATTTTACTGAAGAGAATCCTACTGAAGAAGAGTTTAAAGAACTTGAAGATATGATATCTATGACAGGTGAAGACAAGGTAAGGTCAAAGAAACTTGAAAGTAAGGACATAGCAAAAATAGAGTCAAATAAGCTAAACAAGTCACTTGACCTTGAAGAAGATAGACCATCCAATGAACCCAAAAAGGACCTTGATACATATGAAGAGTCTGAAATAGAAGAAGATGAAGACTTTGAAGATGATTTTGAGGATACTGGTATATTTGGCCTAAAGGACAAATATGATGCTTTCAAGGAAAAAATGGCAAGCAAAAAGGTTGAAAGAGAGCTTAAGAAGTACAGCAAGGATAGGGAAATAGATGAATTTGAATACGATGAGCCTAAGAACCTATTCTCTAAAAAGGCTTCAAAAAATACTCATGTACTTGAAGACAGTGAAGAAGATACAAAATCAAAACTACAATCTGGTATAACTAGTATGTTTTCAAAGATAAAATCTGATGATGAACCTGGATATACAAAGGGTAAGATAGTGAGGGATTCGGTAATAGTTATAGCCCTTATGTTGGTGGTATTCTTTGGATATACTCATGTAATAAAGAACTTTTCAACGCCTAGTGTTTCAGAGACAAACAAGACAAGCCAGATGAAGGCTGACAAGAGGTCACAAGACAAGACTAAGGGTTCAACTAAGGACCAGGGTGATGAAGTTGATACAAAGGAACTTGCAAAGAAGAACTCTAAGATAGAAGAAGAGGATTCTATAACAAAGCAGGCTTCAGAATTAGATAGGCAAGCAGATGAGTACAAGAATAAGGGTCGTTACTATACAGTATTTGTAGGGGCTACAAAGGACAAAGATGGTGCAGAATCCGTTGCCAATAATTTTAAGGCAAGAGGAGTTAACCCTGTTGTCGTAAGAAATGCTGGCTACTATATGTTGAAGGTTGGTGAGTATTTCGATTACAACCAGGCTGCAGCTGAATCAAGTAGGATAGGTGCAAAGGGCATACAGAATTATATATCTGCCCAGAACAAGTACTATGACCTTAAAATTAAAGCATTTGAAACAAGGATTCCTAAGTTGACATCCGAACAACTTAAAACTGACTATAATGATTTGAAAAATCAAATTGTATCGAGTGGCAAAAATGCTGGATATATTTCTAACTTAGACGAAATTTATGAAGCGGGATTAAAAAGTAAGCAATAAGGGGGTAATCTTTTGTCAGATTCAGAAAAAGTGATTTTTGTTGCTGAATCAGGGTTTGCCCTAAGTGGAATTGAAGACTATAAATTAGAGGATAAATGCCTACACTTAACAAACCTTGGAAATATTTATATTTCCAAGGTTGATTGTTTAAAGGAAGCTGAACAAGACCACCTAGAGTATTCCTATACAGAAAGCAAGATTAAATTAAAAGCAGAGGTTGATGGGGATAATATAAACATCGTATCTCCTAGTATCAATTTTTATGTATCAGAAGATGGACAGACTTCCAACATATTTACCAACCTGCTTATGGTTTTGGATATGGAAGAGTTTGCACAGATAAATGATGGACTTGATGAAATGATATTTGACTTTGAGGACAAGTCGGCTATTGTAACTATAGATTCAAGAGAGGCTTATGCAGGAACTTTTGAAAGGGCAGACAAGAGGTTTGTATTCAATAGTTGGGACAAGAGGTTTGAGTTTTCTTACAAGGATATTGAGGCATATTGCCTAGATGAAGATAGGCTGACTATAAAGGGTTATTTCTATAGTGATAGAGAGTCTAAAGTTAGCAGGAAGATATCTTTTATTACCAAGAGAATCAACGATTTTATACCTTCAAATTTTGATGAACTGGTAAATGAAAACTTCAAGTTGGGATTTTTACCTAAGAATGACCCTATTGTATTTTGTAAGGTGAGTGGAATCATGAACTCCAATGACTACCTACAAAAGCATATGTACCTTATAAGGCATGAAGATCTCTTTGTCATGTATGAGAAGAAGTCCAAAAAAGAAGTTATATGCAAAAGTATCCATGAATTTACAAAGTTGGATATAGGAGATGGCTATTATATTGTTTATGATGGTCAGGATGTGTATAATATATATTTAAATGACAAAAATGCTCAAGAGATTGGGTTTGATAGGATAAAGCCTGTATCAAATGAGTACATAGGCTATACAAAAGAGTATAGGCCATTCTTTATCAAGGTAGATCAAGATAGGATTGGTATATACAAGTCTTACGATAAGTGCGTTCTTGATATTGAGAAAAACTTGGTATCTGATATTTCAGTTATAGATGATAAGGACAGTGATATAGACTTTTATGTTGAGACACAAATCAAATATAAGGATAAATATATTGTAATTAACATTAGAAAAAGTTTATTGAAAGATTTATCTGAGGAAATTTTTTCTGAGTATCAAAGGACCCTTCTGGATTCTGTAGGTATGGACGAGGTATATGAAAATTGGATAAAATCTATATCCGATATGATTGTATTTAATTTTTACGGTCATATATACGCTATGAATAGCAAGTACCAATATATGGCTGACAGGGATATCACTAGCGTTGACAAGATAAATTTTATCAATGACCTGTATTTAGACCTTCATGATAGGTTGGAGAGTATAGACTTAACTTCAGTATATATGGCTGAAATACTTGAAACTAATGAATTAAACTACTTTAGGTCACTTAGAAAATCATGTGATCTCTCACAGATAGAAAGGCTTGAAAGACTCTTTTTTGAGATAAGAAATGACATAAAAGAAGATATTTTTGAAATTATAAAGTGCATGGAAAATGTAAACCAATTATTTCTCCCTTTAGAAATGAGAAAGTCGGTTGCCAAGAGAATGAAAGAGTCTGAGTTATACCAGTTGGATTTTTATTGTGACTTATCCTACAAGAAGCTTAGTCACCTAATATACAATTTACTGCCTCACTATGTATCAAGAACTGTCAAAAAAGTATTTGAAATATATGAAAACATCTATTCAAATTATATGACATTGGATGAGGATGAGGTAAAGCTAGAGATGATGGATAGGATAAAGTCAGCCCATGTATTTAGGCAGTTTAGTGTAGACAAAGATTCTAAAATTTTAAGAAAAGACGTTATAGATGATTTATATTCATTGATGAAGTTTGGAAAAATGAAGGTTGACAGCGACTTTTATTATACTGGAGGATATAGATAGTGATTATAAATGATATATTAAACAAAGAATATAGGTTATGTGATTTTGAAGAGAGACAAAAAAGCGTAATCTATAGGGAGGTTGACCTAGATAGGTTGATTTTGGGAGATTCAAAAATGGATGAAGATAATTTAATTGAAATAGTTGATTCTGATATTGCAAGTAAAATGATTTAGGAGGGGAAGAATGAGCATATTATTAGCAGGTGGTGCTGGCTATATAGGAAGTCATACTGCTGTAGAATTGATAAATAGAGGCTATGACGTAATAATAGCAGACAACCTTTCTAATAGCTATGAATTAGTTATTGATAGAATAGAAAAAATAAGTGGTAAGAGGCCTAAATTTTATAAGGTTGATACTAGGAGTGAAGATTTCGAGAGGGTTTTCAAAGAAAACAATATAGACTTATTGGTGGATTTTGCAGCCTACAAGGCTGTGGGAGACTCTGTAAAGAATCCAATAAAGTACTATGATAACAACTTGTTTTCATTGATCAATACCTTGAAGCTGATGGACAAGTATGATGTAAAGAAGATTGTATTTTCATCTTCTGCAACTGTTTACGGTGTAGTAGAAGAAAAACACCTACCTGTCAAGGAAGACTACCCAAGAACTAGTGTGAATCCATATGGAAGCACTAAGGTGATGGGTGAACAGATATTAGAGGATCTTTATAATGCTGACGATAGCTATTCAATTGCTATATTGAGATACTTCAATCCTATAGGTGCCCATGAGTCTGGTTTGATTGGTGAGGAGAGTACAGGAATTCCAGCCAATATAATGCCATATATGACCAAAGTTGCCCTGGGTGAATTACCATATCTAAATGTATTTGGAGATGACTATGATACCAAGGATGGAACAGGTGTTAGGGACTATATCCATGTTTTAGACCTAGCGAGTGGCCATGTAAATGCAATAGAAAAGCTTCTAGAGGGTGGATTCGGTCTACAACATATAAACCTTGGAACAGGTAAGGGATACAGTGTGTACGAGCTTATTGAGGCCTTTTCAAAGGCATCAGGTATTGATATAGCTTATAAGGTTTGTCCTAGAAGACCAGGGGATGCTGCAGTCTCTTATGCGGATTCTACAAAAGCTTCAAAGGTATTAGGATGGACAGCCAAGTATGATATATATGATATGTGTAGAGATTCTTGGAACTGGCAAAAACAAAACCCAAATGGATATGAGGGTTAGGAGGAAGTAAATGAAAAAATGTGTTTCTAGTTTGATTCTTTGCTCTATATTGGCACTTACAAGCGCTTGTTCTTCAGGAAATAAGCAAGATCAAACTAATGCAAAATATACAAATAAAAAGTCTAAGATAACTGTCTATATGCCTAAGGGCCAGTACATAGATAACAAGTATTTTAATAATAACGATATTGCGATAAACTACTTGCCACCAGTTAAGGGTGATTTTGAACAAAAAGAAATAGACAAAATTGCAAATAGCATAGATAAAAATGTTAAGGTCTTGATTATATCTTCAAAAAACAAGGGCCTTATAAGCGTATTTGACAAGGTCAAGAAAAAGCTACCTGGTATAATAACTATTGCGGCTGATATGCAGGAATCCAGAGAAGATGACAGTAGGAATCTTAGAAAGGACACTAATATAGAGGTTGCTATGAATATTGATGAAAATAGGAAAGCAAGGAATATAGCTTCCCTATCAAGCCAGATGGGAGCTAATACTTTTGCCTATATATACAACAAAGATTCTAATGACCCAGAACAGTATCTAGACCTAAGTGAAGCTAGAGAATACTGCAACCAGTCATCAATCAAGTTTGTAGAAGTGCCTATGTCTATAAATGATGTGAAATCAGGCAAGATACATGAGGTTACTGACAAGCTTGTCAAAGAAAATGGCAAGGAAATAGCAGTATATACTAGTGAGGTGAAATTGACGGGGGATATATTAAAGGACTCCTTGAAATTGGGCTACATAGTACCTAATATAAATAGTGACCAAGATTCTCTTATACTAGCCAAGGAGCTAGGGCTTGAAAAAGAAATGCATAGCCTAAAACGAAAAGATTTTGACGAGAAGGTTTCATCAGTTCTTGAAAAGAAGAATATGAAAGGTAGAATAGCTGGACTAAGTGAGAGCAGGCTGGGGATTACTACTGAGATAGCAATAGAGACAGCTTTGTATATGTACGATAAGAGCTTTGCCTTAGAGGAATGCTATGAGGATTCTTCTATCAGGGATAGGGCCAATCAAGAATTGGGACTTTTAGTTGAACCCCAGTATTCAGGTTCTTCTTATGGATATGTTAGGTCTATATACCTAAGCCCAAGAATTTACTAGGAGGTATATTGTTGATATGACTTTTAAGAAAATTAGATTTACCCTGGTAGGTTTAGTATTGATGGCTACATTGACAGCATGTGGTTCAGGGGAAAAGAAAAAAGAAATTGTCGATACAAAATATGATAAATTTACTAAAGTGGTGATACTTACTGACAGTGAGAAGCTTCAACCCAATGAATATTCATCAGCTGAAGCCTTAGTGAAGAATAATGAATACCAGAAAAAACATGATAAGGATGAAAAATTAGACATAAGTCATAGCATTTTACCAGATGATATGGATAGTCAGGCTATGAATAAAATATTTGATAAGATAAAAAATGATAAAGATATAAATACTTTGGTTGTTTCTTCTGAAAATTCTGGTATAATACATTATATTAAAAGTTTAGACAGGGCTAGAAAGGATATAATAACTATATCTGCTTTCTCAAGTAAAGATGTCAAAGACCTAGCAGAAAACTTTGATATAGCCCTTGACTATGAAAAAAAGACAGATGCCAAGGAAATAGTCGATATAGCAAAAACATTGGGTGCAGAGAGGTTTATCAGTATAGTTGATGAAGAGTCACTCGGTCATGACCATAAGCAAGAGCTTCTTGCTGAGCTTAGGGACAAGTCGTCAAATATAGATACACCATATGAAGAAATTAAAATCCCAAGTGGTATGGACAGGATATCTAAGAAGGCATATGTGTCCAATGAGATCAGCAAGTATATTTCTAAGTACGGAAATGATATAAACTTCTATCCAACATCCAGAGACATAGACGAAGTGCTATTGAATAGGTTGGTTAGTGATAAGTTTATTATAGCTGAGCTATCTCAAAGAAATTCAACTAAATTTATGATGGATATATATGGACTAAAGCAGATTGGTAGGATGAGTGAAAATTATAATCTACTTAACGGACAGATTTCTAGCTTTTTCAATACCAACTATGGCTTTGGTGGTAGGGTAGCAGGTCTTGGAGCAGATCCTAGGTCGCATATAATCAGGTATGCCACCCAGCTTGGTGTAACCCTTAATTCTAAGTCTGCAAAGCCAGACAAGGCATATAACACATATTTTTTAGAGCAGGTATCTACAATTAGAACTCAGATATCAGCCGGTTTTAAAACACCCTACAAACAATATAAAAATTACAAAGTTATGAGCGTAGACCAGATAGTATACTAATACACAAGGGTATTTGAGTTTATATGTAGTTTGTTCACTAAAACTATCGGTGACAGTCAAACTCAAACTAGCAAGGTCGATCATATATAAATTAAAGTAAACAGGAGGATGTGTATTATGGTAATGATAATACCAAAAGATTACAAATGCGAAATGGGTGTCTTAGAGACACAGAAAGCTATAAAGGAGTTAAAGGACTTTTTCCAGAATGAACTAGCGAGTGAGTTAAACCTACTTAGAGTATCATCTCCACTATTTGTTCTTCCAGAGACAGGCACTAATGATAATTTAAATGGTATTGAAACACCAGTTTCATTTACAGTTCCATTTTTAAATAAAAAGGCTGAGATAGTACATTCATTAGCAAAGTGGAAGAGAACAGCCATAAAGAAGTATGAAATACCTGTAAATGAAGGTATATACACAGATATGAATGCCATCAGAAAGGATGAAGACCTAGACAACCTACATTCTCTTTATGTAGACCAATGGGACTGGGAATACCATATAGAAAAATCAGACAGGACTTATGAAAAGTTAGAGTGGATTGTAAGAAAAATATTCGATGTATTTAAGAGGACAGATGATTTTATATTATCTAAGTATCCAGACTTTGAACCACTTCTTCCAGATGAAATAACTTTCGTATCATCACAGGAGCTAGAGGATGAATGGCCAAACCTAACAGCCAAGGAAAGAGAGAGAGAAATAGTAAAAAGACACAAGGCTGTATTCTTAACAGGAATAGGAAAGGCCCTAGAATCAGGTGAAAAACACGATGGTAGATCTCCTGACTACGATGATTGGGACTTGAATGGAGACTTCCTATTCTACAACCCTGTTCTAGATGACGTAATAGAGTTGTCTTCAATGGGTATAAGAGTTGATGAAGAAGCCCTTGAAAGACAGCTTGAAATTGCAGGAGCAGAGGATAGAAAGAAATTTGAATACCATAGAGACCTATTAAATGGTGACCTACCATATACTATCGGTGGAGGTATAGGACAGTCAAGAATTTGTCTATTCTTCCTAAGGAAGGCTCATATAGGTGAGGTGCAGGTTGGTATATGGCCAAAGGGCATGGTAAAAGACTGTGCAGCAGCAGGAATTCACCTATTATAATTAAAGTAAGGAGAAAAATATGTATCAGATTACAGGGACTATGCTAAGTCAGGAAGAAATTGAAAAGAAGGTTGTAGAACTTGCTGGAAAAATCCAGAAAGATTATGAAGGACAGGATATACTGCTTGTGGGTATATTAAAGGGGGCAAGTGTATTTGTTGCTGACCTTATGAGAAAGATAGACTTAAATGTAAATATAGACTTTATGAGCGTTTCTAGTTACGGTAGTGGTACAGAGTCTTCAGGAACAGTGAAGATACTAAAAGACCTAGACGTTGATATAGAGGGAAAAAATGTCCTTATAGTTGAGGATATAATAGATTCAGGAGCTACTCTTAGAAACTTATACGATACACTAATGACAAGAAATCCTAAGTCATTAAAGCTATGTACTCTATTGGACAAGCCTGAAAGAAGAAAGGTCCATATTGATGTAGACTATGTTGGATTTACTATTGAAGATAAGTTCATTGTAGGATATGGTATAGACTATGATGAAAAGTACAGAAATCTTCCTTATATAGCAATGGTAGAGGATATCTAGTATGGGAAAAAGAAAATATTTTTTCTTTGATATAGACAATACTATAGCTATTGGATTTCCCAGGGTTGTACCTGAGTCTACAAGAAGAGCCATAAAAGTCCTACAAGACAAGGGCCACTATGTGTCTATTGCCACAGGTAGGATGCACGTTATGACCAAGGACTTTTGCCAAGACTTGGGTATAAATAATATGGTGACAGACGGTGGAAATGGTCTAGTAGTAGATGGAAAGGTTGATATAGAACCGCTTGACAGGGATATGGTAATATCCATTGTCGATGAGTTTGAAGAAAAAAATATACCTTGGAGTATATGCCTTGACGATACAAGGATGTGGTATACAAAAGATAGGACATTTCCAGATGCTATGGAAAAAATACTTAGACTAAAGTCATATATGGACACAACCATTGTAGAAAATATGAATATCAGGGACTATGATACTATATACAAGGGGTTTGCATATCTCAATTTAGAAGAAGAGGCAAGGCTTGAAGGTCTTAAGAATGTTACCTACACTAGGTATTCTGACCACTATATAATAATAGAACCAGATGATAAGTCAAAGGGCATAAAGAAACTGATGAAAATAATGGATATCAAGGACGAGGATATAGTTGTTTTTGGAGATAATACAAATGATATAAAAATGTTTAGGCCTGAATGGACCAAAATTGCAATGGGAAACTCAGTAGATTCTCTAAAGGACCTTGCAGACTTTGTCACAAAAGATGCAGATGATGACGGCATAGAGTATGCATGTAAACATTTTGGATGGATTGACTAGGAGGCAAGTATGAAGAAAGTTTTGGTTGTTGGTGCAGGACCAGCCGGTATGATGGCTGCCTATCATGCAGCAAAATCGGGTGCAGATGTGACTATATTTGAAAGAAATCCAATTATAGGCAAGAAACTAAGGATAACAGGAAAGGGTAGGTGTAATATAACCAATGCCCAAGATCCTGAAGATATAATAAAAAACATCTACAAAAATGGTAATTTTATGTACAGTGGAATCTATTCATTTTCCAATGACATGGCTATGGACCTATTTAAGTCATACGGGCTTAAAATCAAGATCGAAAGGGGACAGAGGGTATTCCCTGAGAGCGACAAGGCTATTGATGTAGTTAATACATTTGATAGGATGATTAAGGATGCAGGTGTCAAGTTGATTTTGAACAATAGGGTCAAATCTATAGAAGTTGATAAAGATAAGAACATACTAGGTCTTAGGACTGCTGAAAATGACCTTGTATCTTGCGACTCTATTATCCTAGCTACTGGTGGCAAGTCCTATCCACTTACTGGTTCAACAGGAGACGGCTATAAAATGTCTAAGAAGTTAGGACATACTTGTACAGAGCTTAGTCCTTCCTTGGTAGGGCTTGAGACTATGCCTAGACCTAGTAGTGACTTGGTGGGGCTAAACTTGAGGAATGTAAGTATCAAACTCTTAAAAAATGCTAAGCCTATATATAGTGATTTTGGTGAGTTGGAATTTAGGGATTATGGAATAGATGGCCCAATCATTAAGTCAGCATCTTGCTATATATCTGATAAGGGTGATTACGAGGTTGAATTGGACCTAAAACCTGCCCTTTCATTTGAAAAATTAGATAAGAGATTGCAGAGGGATTTTGAAGAATTTTCTAACAAGGAGTTTGAAAACTCGCTAGTTAAGTTGCTTCCAAAGTCTATAATCGGCTATATAATTGATGAATCTGGGATAGATAGAAAAAAATTGGTCCACCAGATTACTAGACAAGAAAGACATAACTTGGTGGGTCTTATCAAGTCTATAAAATTCCATATAAAGTCAACAAGACCTATAGATGAAGCCATAGTTACATCAGGTGGCATAAATGTAAAAGAAATTAATCCATCTACTATGGAGTCAAAGATAGTAAAAAAATCTTTATTTTTGCGGTGAGATTATAGATGTTGATGCCTTTACAGGAGGTTATAACCTTCAAATTGCATACTCAACAGCCTATCTAGCAGGCATAAATGCAGCCCAAGCAAATGGATCTGGTATATAAATATTATCCTATATTAAAGAAGAGATTGTGATATATAAATATGTGATACTAAATACTAGTTTGTTATATATAAAAAACAGATAAAATAAATAAAGAGGGGCAAAAGCCCCTCTTTATTTATTTACAAACATAGTGGTAAATCTTCTCTTCACCTAAATCAATTTTGCCGGTCATGATAAATTTTTCTATACTTTCTATGTCTTTTTGAGATAGGTACTGCGTTGGCATTGATAAGTAGAAACCGCTATCCTTAAGTAATTTGTTGAGTTTAAATATGCTAGAGTATTCAGCCTTACTTGATGAGTTCGTTTTTGACCTATACTTATTAGCTGCAAGAGTCTCGTTCTGTATATCTATTAGCTTGTCTACGTAATCCTTATAGGTAGATCTAAATTCTTTTGAAGAAATAGGGATTCTATTTAAAATTTCAACAATAGATTTATCTCTTAGCATATTGTCTACAAATTGATCCGAAGTAAGTTTTCCAGAAATAATACCTTTTTGGTACTTTCTTAAAACTCTCTTTGTGTGAGTGTAAATATTATACCTAGTTTGTAAATCCAAATGAATAAACTGCATCTACATCACCTCTAGTTTAATGATACATCAAAAATTCGAAAAAATCTAGATATAAAAACAAAATATTCATATAATTATGTCGAATAAATATATATTTAATCTAATAAAACATAAAATAAGACCTATTATAAAATTTAATTATTAAGGCGCATTTTTAAAAATACATTATAAGACAGGTGATTGACAATGTCATACACACTATCGTATAATATTAAATAAGTGATAACCGTTGTTATTTTAAGGGAAGTGGAGATAGACTAGTTTATAGCTTGGGAGGTTTGGTTATGAATGAATACAAGAGAATGAGGAGTCTAGTTGAGATTACCAGAATAGTTACTCAGTCAGACAACTTTTATGAAGTAAAAGATCAGATTATAAACAATATGTTGGCTGTAGTACATCCTACTAAGGCTTGTGTGAATTTATTCTACAACAATGACTACAACTATGCCCACCTAGTATGCTCATCCACCCTAAACTATATACCTAAGATTTTTCCGCAGAACGAGGAGTATGGAGCTAAGATAGATTTTTCTGTGTATCCGGACTATATCCATGAGGCTGTAGAAGAGAAGAAGGTAGTTATAGTTGATGATATATTTAAAAATGAGAAAGCCAAGGGGGAGGAGAACCTAGCTATTAACGAGGGCTATATTGGTAGGGCTATTTTTCCGTTTATAATAAACGACAAGGTAATCGGATTTATGACATGCTATCTTTCTGACCAGGAAAAACTCAAGCCAGAAGACATAGACTTTATAACTCAGGTCGCGTCAATGATGTCGCTTTCAATTTCCATAACTGAAAAGAATGATGGTATAAATAAGTTGATAGGCAAGTTAAGGCAGTCTATTACAAATATAAACAAGGCTTCAAAAAGGTTATTTTCAACTCAGGACATATTCTACTATTTGCAAAAGATGGCAAATGTCGTAGCTGATACTACTGATAGTAAGTTTTCTATGGTCAATATTTATAATATAGGTGAAAATGGTGGTCCTATGGGTCAGAAGTTTACATGTGCCAACGACCAGAATGCTATAAATAGTCTTGCAGCAAGGATGCCTATAATTTTAAAAGACCACAGAATATATGATTATGGCAAAACAGATGGTGAAGTTTTGGTTGATGGAAAGTCATATACGAATAGGATTTTTTATAAGGTCATAATTGATTCAAAATCAATGTTAGTAATTTTGGCAGTGGGTGATAAGGTATACACTGAAGATGATTTCAATATAATTGGAGCTCTTGCTAAACAGATTGCAACTAGTGTTAAGAGCTATGATTACAGCGAAAAACTAGAGGAAAACAAGGCCATAAATGATGAATTAGTTGTACTAAAACACCAGCAAAAACTGATAATGGACAATAACAGTTTGAAAAAATTTGCAGACCGTGACTTGTTCTATTTTATGAAACCAGCTAAGGTCGTAGGTGGAGATTTTTACCATTCTATGCTTGTAGATGACAGGGTTATATTTATATTGGCAGATGTAATGGGGCATGGTATAGTCGCCAACTACATGGTTGCCTTGATTAAGGGGGCTTTTGAAGTTCTAGTCAGAAAGGTTGCAAACCCTAAAGAAATAATAACTAAATTAAATAAAAACTTGTACAATGAGTTTGATAATATGGGTGCATATGCCACCATAGTGGTTGGCTCTATCAATAAAAATACAAACAAGTTGGAGCTTGCCAATGCAGGTCACTATCAACCTATAATATTTGATAATGACAACAAGTATGTTGAAATAGATACTGATGCCAAGGGTATCCCAATTGGTATAATTAACAATGAACAGTATTCGCAGATAGAGATAGACTTTTCAAAAGACAAGTGCAAGGCTATGTGTATGTTTACTGATGGTATAATTGAGATGAAGAATCAGGAACATGAGGAATTTGGCCATGAAAGACTAGTCGAATTCTTATCTGATAATATAGATAGCGACGAGAAAACCATTAAAAAAAGGCTGGACAAACTCATTAAACATTTCTCAGTTGATGATGATAAGAAGGATGATATCCTCTTAGCCTTTATTAAATGATAAAAATTACACAAAATATATTCTACCCCGACATAATATTTTTCTTATGTTGGGGTTGTTTTTTTTACAAAAGCTTTAAAATAAAGATTAAACTCAAAAAGGTTTTTACTTAATTTACATATTTTTTTTAATTAGGGTGTGATGATAAGATATGAAATTAAATGATGGATTATGTGTAATAATGTAAAGTAAAAATGGTCAATAAAGCACCTATAATATGATTATAATTAGACAAAGATAATTTTGTAATATGATTGATTTTTTCTCATAAGTCTAGTATAATTAAGCTTGATAATTGAATTATATTTATTTTATTAGAAATAATGATATAAATTCTCAGTTATTTAATTGTAATTTAATATGGGATAAATTCATGATAAAGGTAATTCTATTTTTTTATTTTACGCTTACATTGTTAAGTAAGGTAAAGGTAGGTTATTTTATTTATTTGTTTCATATTGTATACAAGAAACATTATACTTAACTTTTAAATTTCTTAAGGAGGAATTAGTAATGGCAAAATTTTTGAAAACTGTTGACGGAAATACAGCCGCTGCCCACGTATCATATTGCTTTACAGACGTAGCTGCTATATATCCGATCACACCATCTTCAACAATGGCAGAAGTTGTTGACGAATGGGCTTCTCAGGGAAGAAAGAACATATTCGGTCAGGTTGTCAAGGTTGTTGAAATGCAGTCTGAAGGTGGAGCTGCAGGTGCTTTCCACGGTTCTTTAGCTGGTGGTGCACTTACATCTACTTATACTGCTTCTCAGGGACTTCTTTTGATGTTACCAAATATGTACAAGGTTGCTGGTGAATTATTACCAGGTGTATTCCATGTTTCAGCACGTGCGCTTGCATCTCAGGCACTTTCTATATTCGGTGACCATCAGGACGTTATGGCTGCGAGAATGACAGGATGTTGTTTACTAGCATCTGGATCAGTACAGGAAGTAGCTGATATAGCTCCAGTAGCTCACTTGGCTGCAATAGAAGGTAGATTACCTTTCATTCACTTCTTCGATGGATTCAGAACTTCTCACGAAATCCAGAAGGTTGAATTAATGGAAAATGAAGACTATGCTAAGCTTCTTAACTTCGATGCAGTTAAGGACTTTAGAGATAACTCACTTTCTCCAAACCATCCAATGACTAGGGGTACTGCTCAGAACCCTGATATTTACTTCCAGACAAGAGAAGTATCTAACAAGTTCTACGATGATATGGTAGGAATAGTTGAAAAATATATGAACAAGATGTCAGAGTTAACTGGCAGACCACATGGCCTGTTTGATTACTATGGTGCAGAAGATGCTAAGTATGTAATGGTAGCTATGGGTTCTGTTACAGAAGCTGCTGAAGAATTAATAGATGTATTAAACGCTAGAGGCGGAAAATACGGTATCTTAAAGATACACCTTTACAGACCTTTCTCAGTTAAGCATTTCTTAGACAAGATGCCTAAGACTGTTGAGAGAATCGTTGTTATGGATAGAACTAAGGAACCAGGTTCAATAGGTGAACCTCTATACTTAGACGTAAGAGATGTTTACTATGGTAAGGAAAATGCTCCTATGGTAATCGGTGGTAGATACGGTCTTGGTTCAAAGGACGTTACTCCAACTGACCTAAACGCTGCATTCGAAAACCTTGTATCAGATGTTCCTAAGGATAGATTCGTTATATCAATAGTAGATGATGTTACAAACCACTCAATCTCTTCTTCAAAAGAAGTTAAGATTGCTGCTCCTGGTACTGTAAGATGTAAGTTCTGGGGTCTTGGCTCAGACGGTACTGTTGGTGCTAACAAGCAGGCTATCAAGATTATCGGTGACAACACTAACAAGTACGCTCAGGCTTACTTTGACTATGACTCTAAGAAGTCTGGTGGTATAACAATGTCTCACTTAAGATTCGGTGATACTCCAATCAGAGCTACTTACCTACTTGACGAAGCTGATTATATAGCATGTCATAAGCAGAGCTACGTATATCAGTATGATGTAATCAAGGGACTAAGAAAGGGTGGTACATTCGTACTTAACACTATCTGGTCACCAGAAGAAATAGAAGAACATTTACCAGCTAAGTTAAAGAGATACATAGCTAGAAATGACATCCAGTTCTACACTATAGATGCTGTTAACATAGCTAAGGAAATAGGACTAGGAAACAGAATAAACATGATCTGTCAGTCAGCATTCTTCAAACTAGCTGATATAATACCAGTAGAAGATGCTGTTGGATACCTAAAGGATTCTATAAAGAAGACTTACGGCAAGAAGGGTGACAAGGTTGTCAACATGAACTATGCTGCAGTTGATAAGGGTATAGATGCTCTTGTTAAGATAGATGTTCCAGCTTCTTGGGCTGACGTTGCAGATGAAGAAGCAGTAGTTGATAACAACGAACCAGAATTCATCAAGAATATCCTAAGACCAATGACAGCTGTTGAAGGTAACTCACTTCCAGTATCTGCATTCTTAGGTAGAGAAGACGGTAGATTCCCTCAGGGTACTGCTGCATACGAAAAGAGATGTATAGCTGTTGATGTTCCTGAATGGCAGATAGACAACTGTATCCAGTGTAACCAGTGTTCATTAGTATGTCCACACGCTGCTATTAGACCATTCTTATTAACAGAAGAAGAAGCTAAGAATGCTCCAGAAAACTTCAATACTAAGAAGGCAATGGGTAAGGGCTTAGAAAACCTACAGTACAGAATACAGGTATCTGCTATGGACTGTACAGGTTGTGGTAACTGTGCTGACGTTTGTCCAGCTAAGACTAAGGCTCTTGTTATGAAGCCAATGGAAGAACAGAAGGAAGTACAGGAAGAAAACTGGTACTTTGCAACTGACTTCTCTAAGGTATCTGCTAAGCCAGATGTAATGCCTGCTACAACTATAAAGGGATCACAGTTCAGACAGCCACTTCTTGAGTTCTCAGGTGCTTGTGCTGGTTGTGGTGAAACAGCTTACATGAAGCTTGTTACTCAGTTATTTGGACCAAGAATGATGGTTGCAAATGCTACAGGTTGTTCTTCAATCTGGGGTGCTTCAGCTCCATCAACTCCATACACAGTTAACCACGAAGGTAAGGGTCCATCATGGGCAAACTCACTATTCGAAGACAATGCTGAATATGGATATGGTATGTACCTAGCTGTTACTCAGCTTAGAAGCAAGGTAGAAGGTCTAGCTAAGGAATTATCTGAACTAGTATCTGGAGATGACAAGAATGTTGTTGATTCATACCTTGAAAATATGTTCAACGGTGAAACTACAATAGCTACAAGTAATGTATTCACAACTTTAGTTGAAGATTTAGATAGAGAAGGTAAGTTCCCAGAAGTAGTTAAGCCACTTGTAGAATTAAAAGACTACTTTGTTAAGAGATCTAACTGGATTCTTGGTGGAGACGGTTGGGCATATGACATCGGTTACGGTGGACTTGACCACGTTCTTGCATCAGGTGAAGATGTAAACGTACTTGTATTCGATACAGAAGTTTACTCAAATACTGGTGGACAGTCTTCTAAGGCTACTCCAGCTGCTGCCATGGCTAAGTTCGCTGCTTCAGGTAAGAGATCTAAGAAGAAAGACCTTGGTATGATGGCTGCTACTTACGGTAACGTATACGTTGCTCAGGTTGCTATCGGTGCTGATAAGAACCAGGTTCTTAAGGCTATAATGGAAGCTGAAAAGCATGATGGACCATCTCTAATCATAGCTTATGCTCCATGTATCAACCACGGTATTAAGAAGGGTATGGGTAAATCAGTTGAAAACGAAGCTGATGCAGTTAAGGCTGGATACTGGCACCTATACAGATTTAACCCAGAACTTAAGGCTGAAGGTAAGAACCCATTCATCCTTGATTCTAAGGAACCAACTGAATCATTCAGAGAGTTCATATTGGGTCAGAACAGATATGCTTCAATAGCTAAGATGTTCCCAGAACAGTCAGAAGAACTATTCACTATGGCTGAAGAAAATGCTCGTGATAGATATGAAGGCTACAAGAAATTAGCTGAAAAATAAATCTTGTTAAACAAGTCATTTGCAAATTAAAAATAAAAAAATAATAGCGTCGGTGGTCAAGTCCTTAATTGGATTTGGCCACCGATGTTTTATTCTAGTATCAACGATTGCAAATAAGTATAAAACACAATGGAAGTATATAGAAAATATATAGATAAATACTACAAATATTAGCCTTATAATATAGCTAACAAATATGGCTAAATATATAAGTGGAAATTTAAAATATATAGGAGATTTTAGTAAATATATTTGCTATATAGATATTTTTGGGGTATAATTGACAATAGTGAGTATATCTTTAATCAGTAGGGGTGGAGTAGTATGGTAATAAAGCAAATTTTTAATAATAATGTCGTCCTTGTCAGAGATGATATAGAGGGCAAAGAATTTATACTTACTGGTGCAGGTATTGGTTTTCAGAAAAAGAAGGGTATGCAGGTTGACATTGAGAAGATAGAAAAGAAGTTTATATCTAGTGATGATAGTATCATGAATAGGATTGTCAGTCTTGCAAGTGAAATAGATCCTGAAATATTTGAAATAACTAACTCTATAGTGACTATGATAGAAGATTTTCTAGGGGAAAACTTGTATGAATACATATATCCAGCCCTTGCAGACCATATCGCCTTTGCTCTAAAAAGGAACAAAGAGGGGATTGTGGTTAGAAATACTATTCTATACCAAATTAAGCGTGTTTATTCCAAGGAGTTTGAGGCAGGTATGATAGCTGTAAACTATATAAAGGATAGACTCGGTATTGACTTGGGCCAGGACGAAGCTGCCTTTATAGCGGTCCACATAGTAAATTCTTACTACCAGGGTAAGTCTGAAAAATATCAGCAAGATATAAAAGTTTTGAAAATTTTAAAGGATGTCTTGAATATTATACGATATTATTATAAAATAGACTACAGAGAGAGCGATTTGGACTATGAAAGGCTTGTGACGCACGTTAGATTTTTTGCAAAGAGACTTCTGGCTGGCGATCACAGGGAAGACAATAGTCGAGAATTGTTTGAAGTTGTGAAAATTAAATATGATAAGGCCTACGGTTGTGTAGAAAAAATAGAGGAGTATGTATCCAAGAACTATGGACATTATTTGTCTGATGATGAAAAGCTGTATTTGACTATGCATATCGAGAGGGTCTCAAACAAATTCAAGATACATGATTCTGGGGTTGTTACTGAAGAAGGCAAGACTTAGGTGTATGGAAGATTTGTGTAAATAGGGCGAGTGAGTATATATCTTAATTTATTTATTGGTATTATTTATCTCTATATTTTGGTGCTAGTACTGTGGTATAGGGCGCTGTCTATTTTGCAAAATCCATTACTTAGGTCTTTTTATTTTGTTATTTAAACAGTTTGAATTTTGCCTGCACTAGTAAGTTTTAGAGCTCGTAATCTTGCACTCTTGAAATCTGGAATTTTAGTAATCGGCATTTAATTTTCAAAAATATATTTATAAAATTATAGGAGGTATTTCTCATGGGAGAAAGCAAAATTTTTGGTATTTTACAAAGAATTGGTAGATCATTCATGCTTCCAATAGCAATTCTACCAGTAGCTGGTCTTTTCTTGGGTATAGGTGGTTCATTTACTAACCCAACAACAATAGAAGCCTACAATTTAACAGCAGTATTAGGTCCTGGGACATTCGCAAACTCATTGCTAACAGTTATGTCTCAGGCAGGTGAAGTAGTATTCGCCAACCTCCCAATCCTATTTGCGATGGGTGTTGCAATAGGTATGGCTAAGGCTGAAAAGGCTGTTGCAGCACTTGCTGGTGCACTATCATTTTTTATTATGCATACTGCTATAGCAGCTATGATTACAGTTAATGGTGGAGCAGACAAGATGCTTGCAGGTTCTGTTGCGATGACAGTTGGTATCCAGTCACTTCAGATGGGTGTATTCGGTGGTATCATAGTTGGTCTTGGTGTTGCTTATCTACACAACAAGTTCTACAAGATCCAGTTACCACAGGCATTATCATTCTTCTCAGGAACTAGATTTGTGCCAATTATAACAGCTATAGTATACTTAGTTGTTGGTATATTAATGTTCTACGTATGGCCTACAGTTCAGTTAGGTATCAACCAGGTTGGTCAGTTGGTAAGAGTATCTGGATACTTTGGTACTTGGATATATGGTTTCATGGAAAGAATCCTAATACCATTCGGTCTTCACCACGTGTTCTACCTACCTTTCTGGCAGACATCAGTTGGTGGTAGTCTAGAAGTTGGTGGGAAGATGGTGGAAGGTGCTCAGAATATATTCTTTGCTCAGCTAGCTGATCCGACAGTACAGAAGTTCAGTGTTGATGCTACAAGATTTATGGCTGGTAAGTTCCCACTAATGATATTTGGTTTACCAGGTGCAGCTCTTGCTATGTACAAAACTGCAAAGCCTGAAAAGAGAAAGCTAGTAGGTGGTCTTTTATTCTCAGCAGCACTTACATCAATGCTTACAGGTATAACTGAGCCAATAGAATTCACATTCTTATTCGTTGCTCCTTTCTTATATCTAATTCACTGTATATTTGCAGGTCTAGCTTATATGTTAATGCACATCATGAAGGTTGCAGTTGGTATGACATTCTCAGGTGGTCTAATAGATATGACACTATTTGGTATACTACAGGGTCAGTCAAAGACAAACTGGATTGGAATAGTTATAGCAGGTATAGGTTACTTTGTAGTTTACTACTTCCTATTCAGCTTCCTAATAAAGAAGTTCAACCTTAAGACTCCAGGTAGAGAAGATGATGCAAATGCTGAAGTTAAGTTATATACTAAGGCTGATGTAAACGCTAAAAAGGGTAAGGAATCTTCAAAGGGTGCAAATGCAAGTGATGATGAATTATCAATAGCTATAGTTCATGGTCTAGGTGGAAAGTCAAACATAGAAAGTGTTGACAACTGTATTACAAGACTTAGATGTGTTGTTGTTGATTCTAAGAAGGTAAAGGATGACGTACTTAAGGCTACAGGAGCTGCTGGTGTCATCAAGTCTGGTTCAGGTGTTCAGGTTATATACGGACCAAAGGTATCTATAATCAAGTCAAACCTTGAAGAATATCTTGAAAGCTCAACAGTAGAAGATGCTTATGTTGATGGTATGGCAGCTAAGGCTGAAGAAGAACCTAAGAAAATACTTAATTTAGACTCATCTCTAGAAGTTTTGGCACCAGTTAATGGAACTATTCATGACCTATCAAAGGTTAATGATGAAGTATTCTCACAGAAGCTAATGGGTGAAGGATTCGCAGCCCAGACAGAAGATGGAGATATATATTCACCAGTAAGCGGTGAAGTAGGAATGATATTCCCTACAAAGCATGCTATAATAGTAGCTACAGACGATGGATTAGAAGTATTAATTCATATGGGTATAGATACAGTTAAGCTAGAAGGAGAAGGATTTGAATTATTCTGCTCAGTTGGCGATAAGGTAAAGGCTGGAGACAAGTTAGCTCATATGGACCTTGAATTTATAAAGTCAAAGGGTTATGAAACTATAACACCTGTTATATTTACAAACCTTGAAGCTGGCAAGACTATAGAAGTATCAGAAGGTAAGTCTGTTAAGGCAGAAGCTGGAAGAGTTGGTATTAGATAGCTTGATCTGTATAAATATATAGACAATTTGAAAAACGCATAAAAAAGCTTGACAAGAATATAGACGGTAGATACAATATTAATTTAATAAGACACGAGGCTTTAATAAATATATTATTTTTGTGATATATTTTGGATTATAGCCTGTATATATGATATAAGCTTATATAAAATGTCTTTTTATTAAATTTAATAAGAGTGGTAATGCGAAATATTCGTCTCTTGGGTTTTAAACCCAAGGGGCGTTTTTTTATCCACAAATACAGTTTTTGAATGAGCTGTCTGTAAGTGACAATGGAAAGTCCTATATCAGGTTCTATGACCTAGATGATAATCTCATAGAGGTAGCATCTTGGAAGCAGTGTATAAAGAGGGGTTAGTATTGATAATATACCCCTTTTATTTGCCCCAAACCTTGCAAATATATCCATTATGAGATATTATATTTAATGGGTAGTAATGTCGTTAGGGCAATCTACCTATAGGATATACAAGGAAAAATTAGTAATTAATATACAATAAATGTAAGAGGTGAAGACAAATGGAAAATATTAAGATTCAGCCCATACTATGCGGTGGAGATTTAAATTGCTATTCTGTTGCAAGGGCCTACCATGAAGCTTACGGTGTTACGTCTATAGCTTTTGGAAGGTACTATCTTGGTGCTACAAAGGATAGTAGGTTTATAGATTTTAGGGTGACTCCTGACATCAATGACCCTGATAAGTTTGTAGGCATATTGATTGACGAAGCCAAGAAACATTCTGATGATGAAAAGTTGATACTGATGGGTTGCACTGACGAGTATGCTGAACTAATAATCGACCATAGAGATGAATTAAGTAAGTATTTTATTGTTCCTTACATTTGGTCAGACCTTAAAAACAGACTTGTTGAAAAGGAATCATTCTATAATGTATGTGAGGAATATGGTCTTGATTACCCAAAGACTTACATATACAACAAGGGAGATGCTACAAGGGACTTTGGTTTTAACTATCCAGTAATAGTAAAGGCATCTGATTCTATATCGTTCTTCCAGAACCCATTTGAGGGTATGAATAAGGCCTATGTTGCCAACAACCAGGAAGAGTTTGACAAGATCATCAAGGACTGCTACTCACATGGCTATGAAAAGTCAATGATAATCCAGGACCTAATACCTGGTGAAGATGACCATATGAGGGTATTGACTTGCTACTCAGACCAAAATGGCAAGGTAAAGATGATGTGTCTAGGCCACGTCCTACTAGAGGAGCATACTCCAAAGGGAATAGGTAACCATGCAGCCATCATAACGGAGTACGAAGAAGAGTTGATGGAAAAGTACAAGGAATTCTTGGAGAAGATAGGTTATGTAGGTTTCTCCAATTTTGATATCAAGTATGATGATAGGGATGGTAAGTTCAAGGTATTTGAAATCAACCTTAGACAGGGTAGGTCCAACAACTATGTCACTGCATCAGGCAACAATATAGCCAAGTATGTTGTAGAGGACAGGGTATACAATAAAGAAATGGATCTGAAGATACAGAAGGAGCCATTTTTCTGGCATGTAATACCAGCGAGTGTTGTCTATGATTTTGTAAAGGACAAGACCTTGGTTAAGAGATGTAAGGACCTAGTTAAGGAAGGTAAGAGCGGTTCTGCCTACCACTATAAGTATGATCTATCTGGTAACTTCAAGAGGAGTCTATATATATTCTTATTTGGACTAAACCAGAGAAAGAAATTTAATAAATACTGTACAAAATACTAGGAGTTTGTTTATATATAGGTTCTATCTTAGAACTTGTATTTAAGACTTGAACTAGTTAAGATAATGGAGAATTATATGAAAGCAAATAAGACAATTGGTGTGCTAGGTGGACTTGGACCAATGGCGACAGTTTATTTTTACGATTTGATGGTAGAAATGACAGATGCCAAGCGTGACCAGGACCATGTAGACATGATAATAGTAAATAGGGCATCCACACCTGATAGGACAGCCTACATAGTTGGCCAATCAGATGATAGTCCCTTAGACTATATAATAGAGGATGCAAAGAGATTAGAGGCTTGTGGGGTTGATTTTATGGTATTGACTTGTAATACAGCCCACTACTTCTATGATAAGATCAAGGACTCAATCAATGTTCCAATTCTCAATATGTTGGAGGAGACAGTTGGTCATGCCATTAAGAAGGGTCACAAAAAGATCGGAATCATGGCAACTACTGGCAATATTAAAACAGGTCTATACCAGTCTATGTGTCAGTCAAAGGGAGTTGACTACTATATCCTTGATGATGAGATGCAGAAAAAGGTCATGAAAATAATATATGATGATGTCAAGGCTGGTAAAAAGGCAGATATGGATGAGTTCAACGAAATAGTGGATGTATTAAAGGCTAATGGATGCGACTGTGCGATTTTGGGCTGTACTGAGCTATCTATTATCAAAAAGGATGAGAAGCTTCCTGATGACTTCTTTGTCGACTCAACAGAGATTTTGGTAATCAAGTCAATAGAAAAGGCAGGAGCATACTTAAAGGAAGAGTTTTCTAGTAAATAAAACGAGGTGTAATAATGAAACTAAAAGACCTATTGAAAGATATAGAGTATATAAGCAACATTAAGGAAAGTCAGTTAGAAGATATAGAAATCAGCGATATAGTATACGATTCTAGAAAGGCTGTAAAAGATAGCATATTTGTGGCTATCAAGGGCGAAACAGTAGATGGACATGACTACATAAAGGGAGCCTATGACAAGGGCTCTAGGGTCTTTATAATCAATCATGACCTTGAAATAGAAGATGATGCAATAAAGATAATAGTACCTGATTGCAGAAGGGTCCTATCAAGAATGTCAGCAATATTCTTCTCTGAGCCTACAAAAAAGCTTAAGGTTGTTGGTATAACTGGAACAAAGGGAAAGACAACTATTAGTAACTACATAAAGACTGTCCTTACTAAATCGGGTATGAACACAGGTGTTATAGGTACAAATGGAGTATTCTACAATGATGTTGCTGAAAAGACTCTTAACACTACTCCAGAATCATACGAACTACAAAAGACTATAAAGGAAATGCTGGATGCAGGAGTTGAATGTGTAGCCATGGAGGTATCTTCAAGTGGACTTATGATGGGTAGGGTAGACGATATAGATTTTGATATAGGTGTATATACCAACCTATCTCCTGACCATATAGGACCTAAGGAACACCCTACATTTGAACACTACAGGGAGTGTAAGTCAAGATTGTTTGGACTATGCAAGTATGGAATCATAAATGTGGACGACGAAAACGCCCAGTATATGGTAGACCATGCTAAGTGTCCTACTTGTGGTTTTTCTATAGACAAGGAATCTGATATCAAGGCTGGTAATATTGAGCTTACTAGGTCTAGTGCTAGCTTGGGTGTTGATTTTGACTACAAGCTAAAGGACCAGGATACTGTAAGGACTCATATCTGTTCTCCTGGAGAGTTCTCAATCTACAATGCCCTTGCTGTAATAGGCGTGTGTGACCATTTTGGTATAGACAAGGACAAGATGCTAGAGGCCCTATCAGATGCAAAGGTTGATGGCAGGGTAGAGGTTATACCTGTGCTTGACAATGCAACTGTAATACTTGATTATGCCCACAATGGTCTAAGTCTTGAAAATGTACTTGATACACTATTAAAGTATGACCACAATAGGATGATATGTGTATATGGATCAATAGGTGGCAGGGCAGCCATCAGAAGAAAAGAGTTAGGTGATGTTGCAGCTAGATTATGTGATGTTTCAATAATAACAACTGACAATCCAGATGACGAGGACCCAATGAAGATAATAGATGAGATAGCTGAGTCATATGTTGGGTCAGATTCTGAAGTGCATAAGGTTGTAGATAGGGCAGAGGCTATTTACAAGGCTCTAGAGATGGCTGAGGATGGAGATATGGTGCTTGTGACTGGTAAGGGTCATGAAAAATACCAGTACATCCATGGTCAAAGGGTATTCTATGACGAAAAGGCTGAGGTTATCAAGGCTGGTAAAAAGGTTATGGAAAACAGATCAAACAGATAATATCATATTTATATATGAATTGTATAGAATATAGAATAAAATAGAATATAGAATGACATAGTATATATAATAAGTTAAATTGAGATATGGATTATATAAATAAAAGTATTAATTATATAAATTGAAATTGGAGGAAGTAACATATGAAATTAGGTATAGTGGGTTTACCCAATGTTGGTAAGAGTACCCTTTTTAATGCAATAACACAGGCGGGTGCTGAATCAGCAAACTACCCATTCTGTACAATAGACCCAAATGTAGGTGTGGTATCAGTGCCAGACCAGAGACTAAATGTCCTAAAGGACCTATACAACTCTAAGAAGATAGTTCAGACTGCTATAGAGTTTGTAGACATAGCAGGTCTAGTAAAGGGTGCGTCAAAGGGTGAAGGTCTTGGTAACAAGTTCCTATCAAACATAAGAGAAGTAGATGCCATAGTTCACGTTGTAAGATGTTTTGAAGACTCAAATGTAGTTCACGTTGATGGATCAATCAACTCTCTTAGGGATATTGAAACAATAAACCTTGAACTTATATTCTCAGATATGGAAATACTAGATAGAAGGATTACAAAGACAACTAAGGCCCTAAAGGCAGACAAGACTCTACAGGGTGAATTAGACATACTAAAGAACTTGAAGGAAACCCTTGAAGAAGGTAAGTCAATAAGAACTATGGACCTTAGTGAAGACGAGTGGAAGTTTGTAAATGGACTAGACCTATTATCTTCAAAGCCTGTAATATACGTAGCTAACGTATCTGAAGATGACTTAGCAAATGATGGGGCTGACAACCAGATGGTGACAGCTGTTAGGGAGTTTGCAGCTACTGAAAATTCAGAGGTTGTCGTAATCTGTGCCCAGATTGAGGCTGAAATATCTGAACTTGAAACTGATGAAGAAAAATTAGAGTTCTTAGAGACTCTAGGACTTGAACAGTCAGGTCTAGACAAGTTGATCAAGTCATCATACCACCTACTAGGACTTATATCATTCCTAACAGCAGGTGTTCAGGAAGTAAGGGCTTGGACTATAAGAAATGGAGCTAAGGCACCAGAAGCTGGAGGAAAGATCCACTCAGATATAGAAAGAGGATTTATCAAGGCTGAAACAATAGCTTATGAGGATCTTATTGAGCATGGAACTATGGCAGCAGCCAAGGAAAAGGGACTAGTAAGACTTGAAGGTAAGGAATATATAGTTAAAGACGGAGACGTTATACTATTCAAGTTTAATGTATAAGGGCAATTAGGATAGACTGTTAAAAGTAAATAGAAAACTGGCTTATTGTCTTAGGTTTACTAGTAGAATCAGCCAGTGGTTTTGTGATTTTAGGAGGTATATTATTATGTTTGTGGAATTTAAGTGTGACAATTTGAAAAATGCAATAATAGAAAACTATAGAGACAAAATTGACAAGTCTTTTGATGGTAGTGAAGTCACTCAGGAGATGATGGATAAGTTTGATTTATTAGACCTAGATAATAAGGGTATAACAAACTTAGGTGGAATAGAAAAAGCTACAAACCTTAGGTTGCTTTATATGGGCAATAATGAAGTTGAGGATATCAGTCCTCTTAAAGAGTGTTCTAAACTTGAAATATTGGATTTTCATAAGAATAAGGTCGAGGATATATGGCCACTAGAAGGCCTTAGGAGGCTTGAATCACTTAATATTTCCTATAATAATATAAAAGACGTTATGGCCCTAAATGATATAGCCAATATAGACTCAATAAATATCAAGGGTACAGACATAGAGAACAAGCTACCCCTACGTCATATAAGGTTTGTAAAAAAATAAATTGAAAATTTAGACTGCCAAATAAGTGATAAAGTAAAGAAGGTGACGAAATGTCAAATATTAGAAAAATAAAGTTGGATGATGGCCTGACACTGGGACTCATTAAAAATGAAAAATTTAAATCTAATTTGGTATCCGTTTATTTTGAAAGAAATATATACAGGTCAGAAGTGACAGCCCTATCCCTGTTATCGAATATGATGGTGGTTGGAACTAAGAAGTACCAGAATATGAAGCAGGTATCCATGAGATTGGATGACCTGTACGGAATGTCTATGACAAATGGTGTGTCAAAGCATGGAGAAAAGTTGCTAATTTCTTTTAAGTTTTTGACTATATCCGATGCTTATTTAGACCAGCCTATATTTGAGGACGTCATAGACTTTGTAAATGAAATTGTGCTCAATCCCTTGGTTGTAGATTCTAAGTTGAATCCAAAGGCTATAGATATAGAAAAGGAAAACTTAAGAGAAGAGATAGAATCAAAGATAAACGATAAAAAAGCCTACGCATCATCTAAGTGTATCAGCCTCATGTGCGAGGGCGAGCCGTATGCAATCAACTCTAGCGGTTATGTAGAAGACATTGACTCCATAAGTCCAGAACAAATGTATGATATATATAAGAGACTGGTTGAGACATCTCCTATTTTTGTTGTTGTCGAAGGGGACTTTGATGAGGAATATGTAGAGAGAATTTGCAGGGAAAAGTTTAGGTTTAAGAGGGGCAATATAGAGGAAATCAGGCGTTCTAACTACCTGAACAAGCCAAAGGAAACTAGGTATTTCCAGGAAGACTTTGGCAACAAGCAGGGCAAGTTGGTCATAGGTCACAGAACTAATGTAGACCACCAAGAATTTGATAAATACTATAGTCTTTTAGTAGCAAATTCTATTTTTGGAGGAGGTCCCCACTCTAAGCTATTTAACAATGTAAGAGAAAAAGAATCTATATGCTATTATGCAAATTCTGGTCTTGAAAAGTGTAAGGGACTTATGATGGTCAACTCAGGTATAGACCCTGACCAGTACGATCGTGCTCTTAAACTTATAAGAAAAGAATTAGAAGATGTCAAGTTGGGTAACTTTACTGACCTTGAAATAGAAAATGCAAAAAGAAGCATAATAAACTCTATGAAGGCTGGATATGATTCTATATCTGGAGAGACAGATTTTATATACAACCAGCACATATCGAGAAATGACCTGACATTGGACCAGGTTATAGCTTATGTTTCCAAGGTTACCAGACAAGATATAATAGACGTATCACAAGAAGTAATTGAAGATACAGTGTATTTCTTGAGATAGGAGGTCTAGGATGAAGAGAGTATACAACGAAATTATTAATGAAGAGCTATATTCAGAGACTATGGACAATGGTCTTGAGGTATACTATTTGAGAAAAAAGGGCTTTGTAAATAAGTATGCGATACTAGGTGTTGATTTTGGATCTGTAGACCTGGAATTTCTTCCGATTGGAGAAAATGAGAGGATAAGGGTGAGTGATGGTATAGCCCATTTCTTAGAACATAAGATGTTTGAACAACCAGATGAGACCAATGCATTTGATAAGTTCTCTGCATTTGGTGCGAGTGCCAATGCCTTTACTGGTTTCAATATGACTGCTTATCTATTCTCTGCAACAGATAACTTCTATGAGTCTTTGGAGCATTTGATAGACTATGTACAGACACCTTATTATACAGACAAGAATGTCAATAAGGAGAAGGGTATAATAGCCCAAGAAATAAAGATGTACAATGATGATCCAGAGTGGAATGTCTACATGAACTGCCTAAAGGCCATGTACTCAGACCACCATGTCAATATAGATATAGCTGGTAGTGTCGAGTCGATTCAGGAAATTAATCCAGAAGAGCTATATAAGTGCTATAGGACTTTTTACAACCCTTCAAATATGAAGCTATTTATAGTAGGTGATTTGGATCCAGATCAAATAACAAAATCTGTCAAAGCATCTAATAAGAATGACTTGATGGTTGAAAAAAATATTAAGAGATTTATGCCAAAAGAGCCCGACAAGATAAATAAAAAAGAAATTGAGGAAGAGTTCAAGGTTTCCATGCCTATGTTCTATATAGGATACAAGGATATAGTGGACAAGACTAAGCCGGAAGATGTACTTAGAAAAGAGATAGTGAGTGATATCTTGTACGACATCATATTTTCCGAAAGTGGAGACTTATATAACCAACTATATGAGCAGGGCCTTGTCATGGGCAACCTAAATGGTGGCTACCTTGCACAGAAGGATTACTCTTATGCCTTAGTTTCAGGTTTATCAAAGGATCCTAGAAGGTTAAAGTCAGTAGTTGATGACTATATATTGGATTTGAGACAAAAGGGCATAGACAAGAGTGAATTTGAAATCAACAAGAAGAAAAAAATAGGTGGTTTCTTAAAGTCCTTTGACTCAATTAGCTATGTAGCTCACAACCTATTATCGTATTCCTTTAGGGGGATAAACTTCTTAGACTATTTGGAAGTACTTAAGAGTATAGAACTTGAAGAGATAGATGCTAGGTTGAGAGAATTTTTCAAAGAGGATATGAGTGTCATATCTATAGTTAGTCCTAAAAAGGATAACTAGTAAAATTTATAAATTTGTTATATAATAGGTTATTGGCTAGTTCTATAGCCAATAATCTATTGTTTGACTGGCAATAAGGGATATATTTATAAGCTTTATAGTTAAAAGCCTGTTTGTATAAGCCATATGTATTAAAGAAGTGTTAAGAAATTTTGGAGGTAAGATGGATAGAGTAGCATTTAGCCTATGGGGCATAGACGTTATGTGGTATGGAATATTGATTGCGATAGGTATGATGCTAGCTGTATTTATAGCCACAAAAGAAGCTAAAAGAGTAGGTTATAACGAAGACTATATAATGAATCTTTGCCTATTTATGATACCTATTGGAATAATTGGTGCAAGGGCCTATTATGTTATATTTTCATGGCAGGACTATGCTGGCAACTTGTCTGAGATATTCAATATCAGGGGTGGTGGTCTAGCTATTCACGGTGGAATTATAGCAGGTCTACTTACTGCTTTTATATATTCAAAAATAAAAAAACTGGATTTCTTCAAGCTGATGGATATAGTTGTACTAGGATTACCCCTTGCCCAGGCAATAGGTAGGTGGGGCAACTTTATCAATAAGGAGGCCCACGGTGGACCAACAGACCTACCATGGGGTATAATTGTAGATGGACAAAAAGTACACCCTACTTTTCTATATGAATCTATATGGAACCTTGTCCTATTTGCAGTCTTAATGAAGCTTAGAAAGAACAAGAAATACCAGGGACAACTGATGGCAGTATATATGACTGTGTATTCTTTTGGAAGGTTCTTTATAGAGGGGCTTAGGACAGATTCACTTATGTTTGGTCCTATAAGAATGGCTCAGTTTGTAAGTCTATTAGGCATTGCTTTTGGACTTTGCCTGCATTTTATATTAAAAAAGAGGTGTAAAGATGGAATTTAAGCACGTGTCAGTATTATTGGATGAGTGTATTGACAATTTAAATATTAATCCAGACGGTACCTATGTGGATTGCACTATGGGTGGAGCAGGCCATAGCAAGGAAATTGCCAAGCGTTTGGGTGAAAATGGACGTCTGATATGTTTTGACCAGGATATAAACGCCATCAATGTAGCCAAAGAAAGACTAGCAGAGTTTAAAGACAGGGTAATCCTAGTCCATAGCAATTTCGAGAATATTAAAGAAGAACTCCTTGAAAGAAACATCGACAGTATCGATGGTGTTCTTGCAGATCTAGGTGTGTCTTCCCACCAATTGGATGAAGCGTTCAGGGGCTTTTCCTATATGAATGATGCATCCTTGGATATGAGAATGGATGATAGAAATTCTATGTCTGCCTGGGATGTTGTAAATACTTATTCACAGGAAGACCTACATAGGATTATCAAAGACTACGGGGAAGAAAATTGGGCCAGTAGAATTGCCCAGTTTATTGTAGAAGAGAGAAAAGAAAAAGATATAAATACTACTTTTGAGTTGGTGGACATCATCAAAAAGGCCATACCTAAAAAGGCTAGAATAGATGGTCCACATCCAGCCAAAAGGACTTTCCAGGCCATTAGAATCGAGGTAAATAATGAGCTTGGTGTCATCAAAAAGATGATAGATGATTCAGTATCCATGATGAATCCTGGGGGAAGGATATGTATTATTACCTTCCATTCTTTGGAGGACAGGATAGTGAAAAATGAGTATAAGTACTTGAGTTTAGACTGTATCTGTCCACCAGAACTACCATTTTGTTCATGTGACAAGGTCAGCGAGGTTAAGATAATTACTAGAAAGCCTATTCTACCAAGTAAACAAGAGATAGAGGTCAACCCACGCTCTAGGAGTGCCAAGCTAAGGGTTGCAGAGAAAAAATAGTGATTAGGAAGTAATATATTTAGATGGAGGCAAGAAATGATTAGCTTAAAAATCAAAGAAGTGCTAGAAGCTACAAGGGGTCAAAAGTCAAATGGAAGATTAGTCATAGGAGATCTTGAGGCTAGTCTTAGTTCTATTGTTATAGACAGTAGACAGGCTGGACCGGATACTATGTTTATAGCCATTATAGGTGAGAATACTGATGGACACAAGTATATCAAGTCTGCCTATGATCTTGGTTGCAGGACTTTTATGGTTAGTCAAGAATTGGATATTTTAGACCAGCTAGATGGATCTAGTATAGTTTGTGTAGACAATACTGAACTAGCTATGGGACAACTTGCAAAATACTATAAGAATAAGTTTGACATACCAGTTGTCGGTATAACAGGTAGTGTAGGTAAGACTACAACTAGGGACATGGTATATGCTGTTGTGTCAAACAAGTTTAGGACTTTAAAAAATGAGAAGAACTTAAACAATCAGTTTGGAGTTCCACTTACAATTTTCAACCTAGATAGTTCATATGAGTGTGCGGTTATTGAAATGGGTATGTCAGGTTTTGGTGAAATAGACTACCTAGCTGATATAGTGAGACCAGACATAGCTGTTATATCTAATATAGGTACATCACACATAGAACATCTAGGATCTCAAGAGGGCATATTCAAGGCCAAGATGGAGATAAGTGACTATTTCTCTGAGGATAGTTGCCTGATTGTAAATGGAGACGATGAATACCTATCCAAGCTAAGGGCTGAAAAAGACGCTATTAGCTACTCACTTTGTAGCTTTGGTAAGGATTGGAAAAATACAATAGTCCTTAAGTCTATTGAAAATCTTGACAACAAGACTAACTTTGTAGTCAAGATTGAAGATAAGGAAGAGGAGTTCTCTATACCTACCGTTGGAGAACACAATGTATACAATGCCATGTCAGCTATCTTGGTTGGCCTAAGACTAGGTATGAACATTGATGAGATCAGACAGGGTCTTATGAATTTTGTTGCCACTGGTGATAGGCAAAATATTATAAATACTGGTAAGTACCTTGTCATAAATGATGTATACAATGCAAGCCCAGATTCTATGATAGCTTCTCTAAAGGTACTTGCCTTAAATAAGGACAGGAGAAAGGTAGCTATCTTGGGAGACTGTCTTGAGATGGGAGACTATGAAGAAGAAGGCCACAGGCGGGTCGGCCTACAGTCAGTTAGAAGGTCTGACGTTATAATAACTCAGGGAAAGGCTGCTAGGTTTATAGGTATTGAGGCTCAGGAACATGGATTTGACCTAAGCAATATATACCATTTTGATACAAAAGAAGAGTTGATAGAAGATTTGAAAAACATACTTGAAGATCAGGATGCTATACTTGTCAAAGCATCTAGAGGGATGGCTTTTGAAGATATAGTCAACTATTTGAAGGAGGCAAAATAGTAAATGATTGGATTTAGAAGTATAGCAATTACTGTATTGATGTCATATATACTAGTTATGGTTATGGGACCTTTCTTGATACCAGTATTGCACAAGATGAAATTTGGACAGACTGTAAGAGACGATGGTCCCCAGTCCCACCTAAAGAAGAATGGAACACCAACAATGGGTGGAGTCATGTTTATGGTTGCTATTACAGCGGTTACATTGTTGAGAGCGGGCATTAATGCCAATGTTTTGATGGCGCTCTTGTGTATGCTAGGATTTGGCCTAATAGGTCTGATGGATGACCTTGTGAAGATCAAGATGACTAGGTCTCTAGGACTGACAGCCAAGCAGAAAATTCTATTACAGGTGATTCTTGCCTTTGCTGTTTCATACTACCAGTATAAGGTCGTAGGAGATGGTAGTCAGTTTATTGTTCCATTTGTCCAGGCTGAGATAAATATAGGTATTGCCTATATTCCATTTATGATGATAGTAGTCCTAGGTACTGTAAATGCAGTTAACCTAACAGACGGACTAGATGGACTAGCATCTGGTATAACAGCAATAGTTGCATTGTTCTTTACAATATTTGCCTTTATAGTTGTGCAGAATGTAGAGATAAGCCAATTTGCAGCTGCAACTCTTGGAGCCTGTATAGGTTTTATGTGGTTCAATGTCAACCCAGCCAAGGTATTTATGGGAGATACTGGTTCTATGGCACTTGGTGGTGCAGTTACAGCCTTTGCCCTATTTACCAATTCAGCCCTACTGATACCGATAGTTGGAGGCATATACTTTGCTGAGGCCCTATCAGTTATAATACAGGTACTTTATTTCAAGAAGACAAGAAAGAGAGTATTTAAGATGGCGCCCCTTCACCACCACTATGAACAGTGTGGGTGGCCAGAGACTAAGGTAGTATTTATCTTCTGGTTGGTGGCAGCCCTACTTGCTATAATCGGAGTAGTGGCCATGTTTTAATGGATCTATAAGATATAGTGTAGAAGGTTTAGTAAAAATCATAGATGATGTTAATAATAAAATACCTATAAATATTCGGATTAGAGGATTTTCCCCTAGTCCGTTTTTTTGCATTTTAATAAATATTATTGACTAGTTATAGTTAGAATGTTATCATGAATACAATAAAAGGAAATAATATGAATATTTGACATAATGATTTGAAAAACTTTATTGAAGTTAGGAGAAGTTTGGTATCGACTTATCTAAAGTTATGATAAAACATTGCTCAATTCCAGAAAATGAGGAAGAAAGTCTATTTTCTGAGATTTATATGATTCGTGCAATAATTTGTGGAGATTTATGTGGTATTCCAAAGTATCAGGAAGAATTTTATTTTGGTGCTTATGATAATGATGATGAACCCTTATTTCCAATATGTGATGAGTTGAATATTAATGTTTCAGATGAGGAAAATTTGTTTGAAGAGATAGGTGGAATGCTAATTTCTTTTTCACACCCTTTACCATTTTTTGCCTTAAAGGATGAGGAAAAGGTTGATGAAAAATACAAACAGTGGTTTTGTGGAGAATGTTTCATAAAAGCTATTATAAAAAAATAAATAGTTGGTGTGCTGTTTAGAGCAGTTATTATGAAAATAAATGTTCTAAACAGTACATCAGCATAAAGGAGAAACTCATATGTCTAAGGTAAAAAAAGAGACGATTGAAGCAAAAGGATTTGCTATTCAGATTTATACTGAAGACTTTAAAAATGACTATATAAGTCTTACGGATATTGCTAGATTAAAAGCGATGAACCAAGTGATGTAATTAAAAATTGGATGAGAAGAAAAGATACAATTGAATTTCTTGGTTTATGGGAAAGCTTAAACAACATGAATTTCAATTCGGTCGAATTCGACCGAATTAAATCGGAAGCTGGATATAATTCCTTTACACTGTCACCTAAGAAATGGGTAGAAAAAACAGACGCAATCAAAGAATATCTCTTAAAAGATCTTACCAACGAACAGTTATCTTATAAATATGCAAGTGAAGCAGATATGCTTAATGTTGCTTTATTTAACAAAAGAGCGAAACAGTGGCGTGAAGAAAATCCAGATCTAAAAGGTAATATGAGAGATTATGCAAGTCTGAATGAGTTACTTGTACTTGCCAATATGGAAAGTTATAATGCGATTCTTATTGGAAAAGGTATGGAGCAAAAAGAAAGAATGATGGAACTTAGAAAACTTGCTAGAACACAATTAATATCACTGCAAAAACTTGGTGATAGTGGCATTAAAAGATTAGAAGGAAAGTAATAATAACTGTTAGTTTGTAATTGAATAAATAAATTTGAATTTGTGGAGGAATAGTGAATGAAAGCATTCCTTGAAAAAATAAGAATGCCCCAAAAGGGTGATATGTCAAAACAAATATTGGCAACTGCGGGATTTGTATTATTTGGCTTTGCACTTGGTGTGTTTCAGAAGTGGATTGACGGTACAGCTAGTAACTACTTACCAATGATTTTTCAACAACTTGATATTAGTAATTACTTTGGTAGATTGGCAATATGGATTTTGTTAGGTACGATAATTTCTGTTTATTCGAAATCACCTTTAAGAGCTTCAATTAATACATTTTCGTTCTATATAAGTATGTTGTCAGGCTATTATTTGTTTAGTAATTTTGTTTTGGGATTCCTGCCAAGAACTTATATGATGATATGGACAGTAATGTCATTTGGATCATTTTTTATGGCATACATATGTTGGTATGCAAAAGGAAAAGGACCTATTGCAATTTTCATTTCGAGCATCATTATTGGGATATTATTATCTCAGGCTTTTAGCCTTAGCCCATCACAAGGTTTTTATATGTATAGCCTTATGGAAGTGATCACATGGATACTAGGTATAATTATCTTATATAGGAAGCCAAAAGAATTTGCTCTTGTTTTAGGATTATCAATTGTAATTGCTTTTTTGTTTCAATCAGTTATGCCATATTTTGGGTAAAAATAAATCATTGACTCCCAGTTTGTAGTATTAGTAATTCACCTGAATAGATAGAGTATTTATGGAACAAAATCATATTAAAACACAAAAATTACGAATGATTTTATTCACTAAATAATGAATAATATTTTAAAATTATGAAAGTGTTTGATAAAATAAGGATATAAGTTTCAAAGAATTTGGAGGTATATACAGATGAAAATTAATAAATTTTATTTTGAATAATACGAGAGGTTAAGTCCTCTCAAAAAATAAGGAGGATTTATGATATATATAGATAATCTAAAAAAAGAAATTAACACAAGAACGTTATTTGAAATAAAAAATTTAACCATTGGAGAAGACAATAAAATTGGTTTAATCGGTGATAATGGAGCTGGTAAAACAAGTTTCTTTAAAATTCTAATAGGCCAAGATGGAGACTACAGTGAGAAAATTGATGTACAAATTAAAATAGCCCATCTTTTAAATGACTATGAAGAAGAAAAATTTTCACATGATAACTATGTTAAAGCTAAACTTAATAAAGAGGAAAAATTTAGTCCTGGTGAATACCAAAGACTGAAGCTAGCGAAACTCTTATCGAATGAACATAGTTTTTTATTGATTGATGAACCAACATCTCATTTGGATATAAAACAGAAGAAAAAGTTAGCAGAAAGTCTAAGAAATAGAGATAAAGGTTATATTCTTATTTCTCACGACCGTGATTTTATAAACCAAACATGTGATAAGATTTTTGAATTATCACATGGAGAACTAGAAGTATTTAATGGTGACTATTCTTTCTACCTGGATGAAAGAGTTAAGAGGAAGAAATTCGCTCAGAAAGAATACGAAGGCTATGTTAATGAAAAGAAAAGATTGACAGGAATAGCAAATGACATAAAAGTTCAATCGTCAAAAGTGAGAACAACTCCCAAAAGAATGGGGAATTCAGAAGCTAGACTCCATAAAATGGGTGGACAAGGCAATAAGAAAAAACTAGATAAGCAAGTTAGATCTGTTAAATCAAGAATAGATCAGCTTGAAGTTAAAGAAAAGCCAAAAGAAGAAGCTGAAATTAAATTAACTATTGATGAAAAGGATAAAATATTTTCCAAAGTACTAGTAAGATCTGAAAAATTAAGTAAAAGCTTTGATGATAAAGTTCTTTTCGATAATGCTAATCTTGAAATCTCAAATAACAAAAAGATAGCTTTATTAGGAGATAACGGTTCAGGAAAAACAACTCTTTTAAATATGATTGTAGACAAAGAAGTATGGTGTCATCCTAATCTTAAAATTGGCTATTATAGTCAGTTGGGTGAAATTATTGATGAAAAGAAAACAGTATTAGAAAATGTTTTTGAAAGCTCAATCTATGATCAAACGATGACTAGAATTATTTTAGCTAGGTTAGGATTCAAAGAAGATGAGGTATTTAAGAAAGTAGATGTTCTAAGCGATGGGGAAAGAGCAAAGGTAAAACTAGCAAAGCTTGTCACATCTGATTTTAATTTTTTAATTATGGATGAACCAACGAACTTCCTGGATATTAGAGCAATTGAAGCGTTAGAAGATTTGTTGATAGGATATGATAGACCGCTACTGTTTGTGACCCACGATGTCTCGTTTATAAATAACATAGCGGATGGACTTATTATCATTAAGAACAAAAAGATAGAGAGTTTTTCGGGCAATCTAGCTCAGTATCAAAATTGTAGAGAAAAGTTGAAAGAAAATAAAAATTCTAATGATTTTCTTATAGAATTTAGATTAACTGCCATTAATAATCGTTTGGCAAGTGAGATTCCAAAAGAAGAAAGAGAAGAATTAGAAGCAGAGTACGAGAGACTTTTGAAACAGAGAGATAATAATTAAAGCTTATGGACCAGCAAGCCTCTAGACTTCTATCGTAATCAGATGCTACAGACATTGATTTTGCTTAGGATTTTTCACCCGGATCAGGAAGCATACTTTGATTAGGTAGATATACTAATGGGCATGCTTGTTACAGATTAGTTAGTAGATAATTTTAGTGCTTACATTAATGTTAATTTCCCTTATTTATATTTTTTTGTGATATAATATACTTTGAATGATTGTTTTTATACCAAAAATGTATATAGATAGAGGTGTTTTATATGTACGAAAATAAAAAAATACTTGTGGTTGGTATGGCCAGGTCTGGTCTAGCTGCAGCAAGGTACCTTCTAAGGCAGGGTGCTGTCTTAGTTGTCAATGACTCAAAGTCTCAAGAGGACTTAAAAGATATATGTCAAGAATTAGAATCTATGGGTGATGTTAGATTTATACTTGGACGAAACCCTAATATTGATGAGGTAGAAGATATTGATATGGCAGTGGTATCCCCGGGTGTACCCCTAGACCTTGATTATATTATGGCTATTAAGATGAATAGAAAAAAGGTCATAAGTGAGATAGAGCTTGCCTACCAAGCAGGACTTAAAAAGAATATCAGGTTTGTAGGCATAACCGGAACAAATGGTAAGACTACTACAACTTCATTAGTAGGTGAGATATTTAAGGCCCAGGGAGTGGAGACTTATGTAGTAGGTAATATAGGCAATCCAGCTATAGAGGCAGTTGAAATGGCTGGAGATGGTGCTGTCCTTGTAACAGAACTATCTTCCTTCCAGCTTGAGAGCATAGATATGTTTTCTCCTACAGCATCTACAGTTCTTAACCTTACAGAGGACCATTTGAATAGGCACCACACAATGGAGAACTATGCTAAGGCCAAGGCGAGAATATTTGAGAACCAGGTTGACGATACTGTCTGTATACTTAACTATGACGATCCTATTACAAGGTCCATGGCAGAGGATTGTCATGCTGATGTTGTATTTTTCTCAAGAAAAGACAAGTTTGAAAGAGGAATCTACCTAGATGACGATAATAACATAATTGTCAACAATGAAATAGAAGAAATTGCCCTTTTAAAGGCAGACCAACTAAGCCTACCAGGTGGCCACAACCTAGAAAACTGTATGGCTGCCATTGGTTTGACCCTAGCCCTAGGAGTAGAAATAGAAGTGCTAGTGAAAGTCCTAAAGACCTTCAAGGCTGTAGAGCATAGGTTAGAGTATGTGGACACTGTTAAGGGTGTAAAATACGTCAACGACTCAAAGGGAACTAATCCAGACTCAACTATCAAGGCAGTTCAATCCTACAATGACCCAATAATCCTAATAGCTGGTGGTTATGACAAGGGTAGTGACTTTAACGAACTCTTTGAGATAGCAAAAGACTATGTAAGGTCAGTTGTTATACTAGGTCAGACTGGAGATTTGATAGAAGAGACAGCAAGAAAGCATGGTTTTACCGACCTTTACAGGGTTAATGACCTAAAAGAAGCAGTTGAAAAATCAGCCCAAATTGCCAAGGAAAAAGATATAGTACTCCTATCTCCTGCTTGTGCTAGCTGGGGCATGTACAACAACTATGAAGAAAGAGGTAGGGAGTTCAAAAACCTAGTAGCTGACCTAGAAAAGTAATTTTGTTTAAAGGGTCTATTAGGATAAGATGAAAAGAGGAATTTATGAGAGTGATATTATCAGGTGGTGGAACTGGTGGTCATGTATATCCAGCCATAGCCATTGCAAATAAAATAAAAGAGAATAATCCGGACGCAGAGATTCTCTTTGTGGGTACTAAAGAAGGCATAGAGTCTGAAATAGTACCAAAGTACGGATATGACATTGAATATATAAGAGTAAAAGGATTTAAGAGAAAGATAGATTTTGAAAACGTAAAAAGAGTCCTAATGTTTATAAAATCCCTGTCTGACTCAAAAAGAATAATTAAAAAGTTTAAGCCTGACATGGTAATCGGTACAGGAGGCTATGTAAGTGGATCTGTTGTACTTAGGGCAAGCAAGATGGGAATCAAGACTTGTATCCATGAGCAGAATTCTTTTCCAGGCATGACAAATAAGATGTTGTCTAAAAATGTGGATTTTGTCATGACTAGTTTCGTGGATTCTCATAAGAGGTTTGCTGAGGGAGTCAGGGGCAAGCTTAGGCTTACAGGTAACCCAGTCAGAGATGATATATTGACTACCAAAAAAGAAGATGCCAGAAAAAAACTTGGAATAGATACAGACAAGAGGATGGTCCTAGTGTCTGGTGGTAGTGGGGGTTCAGAGGAAATCAATGACGCCCTAAAGTTAGCCCTACCAAAGATGGTAGAGGATAAAATAGCCTTTATGGTAGCCACAGGCAGGACCTACTATGACAAATTTATGGCTGACTATGGCCACTTAAAGCTAGGTCAAGACCAGAAGATAGTACCATACCTAGATGATATGGCCAACAACCTGGTTGCAGCTGACCTTACTATAGGTAGTGCAGGCGCTATATCCCTTGCTGAGATAACAGCAGTGGGTATACCAGCTATAATAGTACCAAAGGCTTATACAGCAGAGAACCACCAAGAGTACAATGCCAAGAGTCTGGAGGCTGCTGGAGCAGGAATATGTATAACTGAAAAAGAACTAAATCCAGAGTCACTTGACAGGGCCATATTCTCCTTAATAAATGATGGTGATAGATTAAAAAAAATGTCAGAGGCAAGTAAGGAATTTGGCAAGCCAGATGCTCTTGAAAAAATTTACAAACACGTTGAAGATGCGCTAAATAAATAAAAAGTTTTAAAAAAGCCTTGCAATTACACGTGCATATAGGCTATTATATAGTAGATAGAATATCTTTATATTTCAACTGGAAAGTTTTCATTATCCCCAAGAGCGGGAGGACTAAGGTCAAAAACTTTTTACTTAGGAGAGATACTATTTATTAAATTGATAAGTTAAAATGAATTAGACATAATACATAAGCGAATGGGGGTTTACAAATGTTGAACTTTGTTGAAGAGCAGACTGGTGCTGCTAAAATTAAAGTTATCGGAGTAGGTGGCGGCGGTAATAATGCTGTCAACGTAATGATTAACTCTGGTGTTAGAGGAGTAGAATATGTAGCTGTAAATACAGATAAGCAGGCCCTAGAGTCATCTAAGGCTGATCATATATTACAGATAGGTGAAAAATTAACTAAGGGTTTGGGGGCTGGTGCTAATCCTGACAAGGGTAAGAAGGCAGCTGAAGAATCTGCAGATGAAATCAAGAAAGAACTAGAAGGAACAGACATGGTATTTATCACTGCTGGTATGGGAGGTGGTACAGGTACAGGTGCTGCTCCAGTAGTTGCCCAGATAGCCAAGAGCGTGGGTGCCTTAACAGTAGCGGTAGTTACTAAGCCATTCTCATTTGAAGGTAGGGTAAGGATGAACAAGGCTGAAGAAGGTATAGCAGAGCTAAGAAAGAATGTTGATACATTAATCACTATACCAAATGACAAGATTCTTCAGATAATAGAAAAGAGAACAAGTATTACAGATGCCCTTTCAAAGGCAGATGATATATTAAAGCAGGGTATCCAGTCTATATCAGGACTAATCTCAGAAGCAGCCCTAATCAACCTAGACTTCGCAGACGTTGAAGCCATCATGAAGGACCAGGGACTTGCTCATATGGGTATGGGTACAGCTTCAGGAGAAGACAGGGCTATAGCTGCAGCTAAGCAGGCTATTGAGTCTCCACTTCTTGAGACTACAATAGATGGAGCTAAGGGAGTTCTTATCAACGTTACAGGTGGTAAAGACCTTGGTCTACTTGAAGTCAGTGAAGCGACTGATATCATCAGGCAGAAGTGCGATCCGGATGCAATGATTATATTCGGTGCTGCTACAAGAGAAGACTTTGGTGATGAAATAGTGATTACAGTTGTTGCTACTGGTCTACAGGACAATGCTGATGATTTATTTACATCTCCACAGCTTAGAAGACAGGCACAGCCAGTTACACCAAAGTATAACGAAATACCAAGGGCAACTGAACAGCCTAAGCCAGCACCAGCACCAGAAAAGACATTTACAAATAGTTTCGATGAGCCTGTAACTGCTGGTGATGATGATATGGTGATACCTACATTTTTAAGAAGAAAAAAATAATAAATAATATCTAAGAATAAAGGCTCAGCTTATGGTTGAGCCTATTTTTATAAAAACGCCCCATTATAAATATAACTTATAATTGAGGGTGCAGATACTTTGTATTTTTGAGGGACTAGTTAAAAATTACTAGTATCCGGAAGGGAGAAAATATGCTTTGTCCTTATTGTGAACATAAAGAGTCTAAAGTGCTAGACTCAAGGCACATAGACAGCGGTTCTATAAGACGTCGTCGTGAATGTGAAAAATGCAAGAAAAGATTTACAACATATGAAAAAATTGAAATGATACCTGTTATGGTGATCAAAAAGGATGGCAGAAGAGAGTCATTCGATAGAGATAAGATAAAATTTGGATTAATTAGGTCATGTGAAAAAAGACCTGTATCCGTTGCCACAATAGAGAACCTAGTGGATTCAATTGAGACTGAAATAAATAAGATGTTTCTTGATGAGATAGAGTCACAGAAGATAGGAGAAATGGTGATGGAGAGGCTAAAAGAAGTCGATGAGGTAGCCTATGTTAGGTTTGCATCTGTATATAGGCAGTTTAAGGACTTAAATACCTTTGTCAATGAGCTAGAAAATATCCTTAAGGAAAGAGGAGATAGGTTTGGTGGAGAAGACGAATAAAAAAGTGATTGATGTCGATAAAGTTAAGAGGCTCTTCTCAAACAATAAATTAGAAGAAGCCTTATTAAGTGATATAGACATTTGTGATAACTGCATAGTCCTAAAGAATAATAATTTTAGGTTGACCTATACACTTTCATCAATAGATGCCAAGTCTTCAGATGACATAGGTCAACTGGCTGACCAGGTCGGTATAAACAATTCTAGGATAGTATCTAACCATCAGATACATTCAAACCTTGTCAGAAAAATTGACGAAAGCACTAGAACTTATATCAAAGATGCAGATGCTATGACTAGCAATATTGAAGATACTGGTCTTATAATATATACGGCCGATTGTGTTCCTGTAGTATTGATAGACCCTATTAACAAGGCTGTAGCGGCTATTCATGCTGGATGGAGGGGTACTTATGGCTCCATAGTTGAAGAGTCAATTTCGATGATGGAAAAAGAATACAATACTGAACCGGGCGACCTACATGCCTATATAGGTCCCTTTATAGGACTAGGCAATTTTGAGGTAGGGGATGACCTATACTACAAGTTTGAAGAGTTTATGAAAGAAAAGTCTATATCTATGTCTGATTGGCAGACTGCATATGACAAGATAGGTTTTAGTTACCATCTAGATCTTGGTAGGATTAACGAACTTTTAATGCTTGCTTTGGGAGTCAAATCAGAAAATATAAACAAGCTGAATATATGTACTGTAGAAAATTCAGACCTATTTTATTCATATAGGGCTCATAACAAAACAGACAAGAGAATAGGTACAATTATAGAGATACTTTAATGCTAGGAGGGGAAATTTGGATAGAATATTAATAATAGATGATGAAGAACATATATTAGAACTTCTAGACTTTAACCTTAGCCTGGAGGGATATGAAGTTATAACCACTATGTCAAGTCTTGACGGTCTAGATATAATCAAGCAAGACAAGCCTGACCTAGTATTACTAGACTGGATGTTGCCCAAGATGAGTGGTGTAGAGCTTTTGAATATTATTAGAAGCGATGAAGACTATGACGACATAGCAGTTATAATGTTGACTGCCAAGAACATGGAAGAAGACAAATTAGAGGGGCTTACCATAGGGGCGGATGACTATGTGACCAAGCCCTTTAGTATCAAGGAGTTGTCTGCTAGGGTCAAGAATATCCTAAAGAGGTACAATAAGCAAGATTCTAACAACAAAACCAACAAGCTAGGTTCAAACAAGTTAAAAGCTGGAGATTTGATCTTGGAACTTGATAGGCATGAGGTATATTTGAGAGACAGGTTGATAGACCTAACTGTCAAGGAATATGGTATACTCAAGCTACTACTTGAGAACAAGGGTAGGGTAATATCCAGAGAACATATTCTTGAAAAGATATGGGGCTATGACTATTTTGGAGAGACTAGAACTGTGGATGTCCATATTCGTTATCTTAGAAAAAAACTAGGAGAAGATGAAAATTTTATCGACACTATCCGTGGGCTTGGCTACAAAATAAAATAAGTTTTTATGGGGTAGTAAACTAGATTTATTATCCTATTTTTATTGAAGTGAAAGGGAAAAAATGAAAACAACACTATACTTGATAGCTATCCTTTTAGTGGCTTCTTGGACTGCAATATTATTTATGTACAAGAATTTCATGGAGGTTAGGATGTTTACAAAGACCATGATGAAGTTTACAAATAGGGTTAGGAACAAGGATTTTAAGGCTAGGATGGATATACCAAAATCTAGGTACACCAATAGGCTGGCAAAGAACCTAAATAGGATGGCAAAGATGATAGATAGGTATTTCAATGAGGTTCAGAGTAAGAATGACCAGTTGGATGCTATCATCAAGTCTGTTACAAACGGAATACTTGTCGTGGACATAAACAAGAAGATATATCTTGCAAACAAAGAAGCAAAATTACTCTTAGGTTGTGATTCACAAGCTATTGTAGAGGGTGAATATGTAATCGACGTTATACGAGATGGGGGACTAAAGGACTTTTTGGTGTATAATATAGGTATAAACTACTCTATAACCAAGGAGTTAAAGGTTGAAGGAAACAGGATATATAGGGTCAAGATAGATCCAGTCAGAATGCAGGATATAGACAACCTGAGCATATCTACTGTTGTAAATATTGAAGATGTGACTGAGATGAGGAAGCTTGAAAATGTAAGACGAGACTTTGCAGCCAATGTGAGTCATGAATTAAAGACCCCTCTTACTTCCATACAGGGATTTGTTGAGACATTAAAGAGTAAGGATGAGGATATCAGCCCAGAGGTTAGAAAAAGATTTTTAGATATTATAGAGAATGAGTCTAGGAGGCTTACAATATTGATAAATGATATACTCTTGATATCGTCAATAGAGGGTCAAGTAGAGCTTACTAAAGAAGAGTTTTCTATTAGGGAAGTCAGTGAGTATGTCGGCGACCTATTAAATGAAAAGGCTGAGCGTTACTCAGTATCAGTTAATTTTGACTACTCAAATATAGACGACCTAATCTATACTCAAAAGGAGTACTTCAAGGACCTCTTGATAAACCTAGTGACCAATGGAATCAAGTACAATCAAAAGGGCGGCAAGGTAGAAATAAAGTATAGGCAAGATGCTACAAGGCTTGTGCTTGAAATAGAGGACAATGGGATAGGTATAGACAAGGATGACATAGATAGGATCTTTGAAAGGTTTTATAGGGTGTCTAGGTCTAGGTCTCAAAATATTGAGGGTACTGGGCTAGGACTGGCTATAGTCAAGCATATAGTCAGGTCATTGGATGCAAAGATTTTTGTAGAGTCTGAGCTGGGATTAGGCACCAAATTTACGATAGAGTTTGACCTTGTAAAAATAAGAAAAAGACAAGAGGAAGAATAAGTCAAGACAAAATTTTTGTTAAATATGGCTAATTTTAACATATTTGATTGAATATAATGTATAATAGTATATTGTGGTAAAGAGCGTATATTTATATAAGAAAAGGAAGTGAAAATATGGATAATAGACCGATAGTAGCAATAGTTGGTAGACCTAATGTTGGTAAGTCTACCTTATTCAATAAATTGACAGGAACGAAGATATCGATAGTAGAGGACACTCCAGGTGTCACAAGAGATAGAATATTTGGTGAAGTAGAGTGGTTAAACAAGTACTTTACAATAATAGACACTGGTGGTATAGAACCTGAATCCGATGATATAATCATATCTCAGATGAGAAACCAGGCTATGCTAGCAGTCGATATGGCCCATGTAATCCTATTTGTAGTAGATGGTAAGGGCGGTCTTACTGCTGCTGACAGGGAGGTTGCAGACATACTTAGAAAGACTAACAAGCCAGTATTACTAGTTGTCAACAAGATTGACTCTAAGAGCCAGTGGGACAATGTATATGACTTTTACGAGCTTGGACTTGATATGCCATTTGCTGTATCAGGAGCCAATGCAATAGGTCTTGGTGACTTACTAGATGAAATCGTAAAGAATTTTCCAGATGGTTTAAATACTGAATACGATGAAGATGTGATAAAGGTAGCCATAACTGGTAAGCCAAATGCAGGTAAATCTTCAATTTTAAATAATATCCTAGGTGAGGAGAGGGTAATAGTATCTCCAATAGCAGGAACTACAAGAGATGCCATAGACACATACTTTGAGCAGGGAGACAACAAGTTCCTCCTAATAGATACTGCAGGTATCAGGAGACGTTCAAAGGTATATGAAAATGTAGAGAGGTTCTCTGTAATCAGGTCTATGTCAGCTGTAGATAGGGCTGATGTAGTACTTATAGTAATAGATGCAACTGAGGGTGTTACTGAACAGGATACCAAGATAGCCGGTATTGCCCATGATGAAGGGAAGGCATGTATATTCGTAGTCAACAAGTGGGACCTAGTAGAAAAGGACAACAAGACTATGGGTAATTACAAGATGAGTATCAGGGAGAAGTTCCCATTCATGGCCTATGCCCCTATAGTATTTGTTTCAGCTGTAACTAACCAGAGAATAGCAAAAATACTAGAGACTGTTGTATATGTATCATCTGAGCAGAATAAGAGGGTATCTACATCAGTTCTTAACCAGGTAATAGCAGAGGCTGTTATGCTTAACCAGCCACCGTCTGACAAGGGTAGAAGGCTAAAGATATACTACGGTACTCAGACAGGAGTAAAACCGCCTACATTTACCCTATTTATAAATGACAAGGAGCTTACTCACTTCTCATACACAAGATATATTGAGAATAGGATGAGAGAAAACTTTGGATATGAGGGTACTTCAATTAGAATTGATTATAAACAAAAAAGAAGATAGTTGGGGGAATTTACAATGCTAGTATATATTTTAATTGTTATTTTGTCTTATTTGCTAGGTAATATATCAAGTTCATATATTATTAGCAAGTATGTATTTGACAGTGATATAAGAACCAAGGGATCAAAAAATCCAGGCACTACAAATGCTCTTAGGGTATTTGGTTTTAAGGCAGGGCTCCTGACTTTTTTGGGTGACTATTTCAAGGGGACTATAGCTGTATTAATTGCCTACTTTATGGCTGGCTACTTTAGGGTAGACATTGATTTATGTAGGTATTTGGCAGCTCTTAGTGTGGTGATAGGTCATTGTTGGCCAGTATTTCTAAAATTTAGAGGTGGTAAGGGTGTTGCTACTACTTATGGAGCTATGCTTGCTATCTCACCCCTATCAACACTGTTTGCGATGCTGTTTTTTATAATACTAGTTACGATTACTAGATATGTATCAGTGGGTTCTATATTTGGAGTCCTATTATTTCCAATACTGATGTATATTAGGGCAGACCTATTGGGTGTATGGTTCTGTATACTATTCTTTATTTTGGTAATATATAGGCACAGGGAGAATATAAAAAGGCTGATTAGGGGAGAAGAAAATAAATTAAAACTCTCAAGAAAATAAATGATAGATTAGGAAAATAATTTAGGGTTGTAGATATTTTTATATATTAAGAGATATTTACAACCTTTTACATTAGAGATAGGAAAAAGTCCTAGAAAAGGAGGTAATTATGAGTAAAGTATGTATATTAGGTGCAGGAAGTTGGGGTTGTGCCCTAGCCATGGTTCTGGATAGCAATGGTTACGAAACCCTTCTATGGGCTAGGAGAAAGGACCAGGCTGACGAAATAAATGATAGGCACACTAATTCTAAATATTTGCCTGAGGTCGTTTTATCTGAAACTATTAAAGCAAGTTCTGATATAGAAATAGCTATAAAGGATTCAGAGATGATTGTTCTTGCCGTTCCATCACAAGAGGTGAGGGGCCTATGTATGTCTATAAAAGATATTGTAAATCCTGAACAGATTATTGTTAATGTAGCCAAGGGTATTGAGCATACAAGCGGTATGAGGATATCTCAAATAGTTGAAGAGACAATACCGGGGGCTAAGTACTGTATGCTTTCTGGTCCATCTCATGCTGAAGAGGTTGCTAGAAATATACCTACAGCACTTGTAGCTGCATCTAAAGATATAAACATATCTCAAAAGGTTCAAGACTATTTTATGAATAAGTTTATAAGAATATATACCAACTCAGACCTGATAGGGGTTGAGCTTGCAGGAGCATCAAAGAATATCATAGCTTTTGGGGCTGGTATCCTTGATGGTCTTGATTTTGGTGACAATTCAAAGGCTGCCATGATGACTAGGGGCCTTACTGAAATATCTAGGTTCGGAGTTAGTCTTGGAGCGGACTTATCAACTTTTTCTGGTCTATCTGGTATAGGAGACCTTATAGTTACCTGTACATCTATGCACTCTAGAAATAGGAGGGCTGGTATCTTGATAGGTCAAGGCTATAGTCTTGAAGAGACTCAGGAAAAAATCCAGATGGTGGTAGAAGGTATAGTTGCTACTGAAGCCATCTACAAAAAAGCCAAGGAATTGGACATAGAGATGCCGATCACAGAATGCATATATAAGGTCATAAAGGGTGAAATCGACCCTAAAAGTGGTGTTACTGACCTGATGACTAGGTCAAAGAAGCACGAAAACGAAACAATTTTTAAATTATAATAACAAATTTCAATTTAAACGGTACAAGACCTAGACTTTTTGATATAATATACTATATGTAATATTTTGCTCATTTTCATATGAGACTAAAGGAGGGTGGACTGATGGATAGTTTAAAAGACAATTTAGAAAGAGTAAGAGCCTCTATTAATCAAGTTGCGCTCTCATCTAATAGGGATCCAAAATCCATATTACTGCTAGGTGTAACTAAGACAGTTGATGTTGATGTAGTTGAATCTGCTATAGAATTGGGTGTCGAAGAAGTTGGGGAGAACAAACCCCAGGAACTAGCGAGAAAATACGATATTATCAAGGATAGGGTGAAGTGGCATCAAATAGGGTCACTCCAGACCAACAAGGTTAAATATATCATTGACAAGGTTGAACTTATACATTCTCTTGATAGGGTAAGGTTGGCTGATGAGATAAATCTCAGGGCTGACAAGATAGATAGGGATATAAAATGTCTTGTACAGGTCAATATGTCAGGCGAGGAATCAAAGCATGGCCTAAGACCTAGTGATGTTGAAGACTTTGTAAGGTACTGCTCCAGCAATTGTCCAAGGATTAGGATAGTTGGTATGATGACAATGGCAGCAGCTGATGCGGATGAAAAAGGTGTCAGAGCTTGTTTTAGGGGGCTAAGAGACCTATCTCAAAGCATAGATCGTTTAGGATTGGATAATGTGAAGATGAAAGAGTTATCAATGGGAATGAGTGGTGACTACAAGATTGCGATTGAAGAAGGTTCTACAATAGTAAGAGTGGGAACTAGCATATTTGGTAAAAGAGATTACAGCAAGTAAATATAAACTTTAAATTTAAGAATAAAATAAAAATAAGAATCTAAATAAAATGTTGAATAGATGTTACAGGAGGTATATTATGGCAGGCTTAAAGGATAGAATGGGGAAGTTGAGAAACTGGATGGTAATAGACGAGGATAATTCAGAAGAAGAATACGATGCATATGAAGAGTATGAAGATGGATATGATGAATATGATGAATCTGAAGAAGAATTCGAAGATGGCAGTGAACAGGACTTTCCTTATAGTACAGGTATAGGAGCAAACAGGGTACCTGAATACAGCCATAACCAGATGAAGGTAGTTATTGTTGAACCTAAGGTATACGATGATGCTGCACTTATAGCAGACCACCTAAAGCTTAGAAAGACAGTAATAGTTAATTTAGAAAGTATGACTCAGCAGTCAATTAAAAAGTCTATTTTTGACTTTATGAATGGGGCTGTGTATGTGCTTGACGGAAGTATACAGAGAGTATCAAAGTCTATATTTATACTAGCGCCAAAGAATGTAGATGTTGATGCTAGCATAAAGAAAGAATTAGAGAGCAAGGCAATTTTCCCTTGGCAGAATAAGTAGGAGTAAGATATGGAAACAATTAAGATAGCTTTAGTTTACCTTATGGAGTTCATTTCTTGGGCTATTATCATCAAGGCTTTACTCTCTTGGTTTCCGGGTTCGATAGGATACAAGTTGTATGGATTTTTAGAAGATATAACATCTCCAGTTGAAGAACCTATTAGGAGGGTTATTTCTAGGTTTAATACAGGAACTATTGATTTTACACCATTAGTTGCTATATTGTTACTTGGATTTATAAAAAGAATGATATATATGTTCTTGTAGGTGCTAATATGGACAAGCTAAAGCTTACAAATCATATAAAGGATGAAGAACTAAAGGTAAAAATGTATAGAGTAATCGACTCATGTAATAGCGTTTTGAAGTCGCATTCAATAAGGACAACAGAGTTTTTAAATCCATATGAAGTTAAAAACGCTGTTGCTATATTGAATACTGAGCCGGACTTGAAGTACAAGTTAGAAGGTGGTTATGATGGGGCTATAAGGTCTGTGATGCTGATATCCCAATACTATTGTGACTTGAGTGAAGAATCAAGTATCAGGTGTTTTCAGGTTAGCGGCAACTTCAAATTCAAGTCTGTGTCTCATAGGGATTACCTAGGGTCAATTTTGGGGCTAGGAATCAAAAGAGAAAAGTTGGGAGACATCCTAGTACATGAAGATTATTGCCAGATAATAGTTAGTTCCGATATGGGGGACTATGTTCTATATAATCTTGAGAGGGTTGCTAGGAATAGGGTCACTGTAAAAGAGATAGGGATTAGTGATATTATTCCTGTAGAAGATGAATTCGATATAAAGAATATCAGTGTGGCATCATTAAGGCTTGATGGTATTATTGCAGGAGTATTTAACTTATCTAGGCAGGATGCATCTAAGTTTATAGGTGCTGAGTATGTAAGTGTCGATTATGAAAAAATAGACAATCCATCTAAACAAGTCGAAGAAAAATCGGTTATTTCCGTCAGAAAATGTGGAAAGTTTATCTTGGACGAGATTGGTGGTGTCAGCAAAAAAGGTAAAACCAGGCTAAAGATAAAGATATTTAAATAATTCTATACAGTGTATAGATAAGAAGACATAAATGGATCTATGTGTCTATCTTATGTGTATATTTTATAAAGATAGGGAGTGGGACTAATGATTACACCAGAAATAATAGAATCAAAAGAATTTAAAAAGGGATTTAGGGGCTATAATGAAGCTGAAGTTGATATATTTTTAGATGAGCTCAGAGATGATTTTGAAGCGACTCTAAAAGAAAATGAAGCTTTAAAGGAAAAGCTATCTATGTATAAGGACCAGGTTGGTAAGTATTCAAGCATTGAGGAAACTCTAAAAGAGACTCTTATAACAGCCCAGTCAGCTGCAGAAGATACTACAAATGCCGCTAACAAAAAAGCTAGAGTGATAGTTCAGGAAGCTGAATTACAGTCTAAGCAGATGATAGACAAGGCCAACAACAAGGTTGTAGAGATAAGAAATGAATACGAATCACTAGTAAAGGAATTTAAGGTATTCAGAAACAAGTTCAAATCACTTTTAGAAGATGAAATGAAGAATGTTGATGATATATTTAATGATGTTGAAACAGATAGAGAAAACTTTAATCAGGTAAATTCTCCAGTTGCATATGAAAATTCAGGCACAATGAGAATGTCTGTTTTAGAGGATGTACAGGAAGAAGAAGACAAGACTATATCTATGGCAGCAATAGATGAAGAGATAGTCACAGCAGAAGACCTAAAAGAAACAGGATCACCTGAAGATATATTTAATATAAAGTAATTTTCTGAAAATTTATTTTATTTTCTGCAAAAAAAGTATTGACCTTTTTTATGAAGTGCAATATAATGATTAACATAGTAATTGAAGAACATAATGCATTGATGAAGACAGTAGGACTAGAATAGTTTTTAGCGAGTCGGGTATGGTGGGAGCCGATAAATGATGTCTAGTTTGAAAATCACTTCTGAGCAGAAGGCTGAAAATGGAGTATATCCATTACTAGGTCGACCGTCTAGTCACGATATAGACTAATTGAGAGTCCAGGATTTTTCTGGGAACTTGGGTGGTAACGCGATTTTCTCGTCCCTTGCATATGCATAGGACGAGTTTTTTATTTGCAATTATACTATTACTCGTTACACCAAAAAAGAAATTAAGAGTATTAAAATATAAGGAGGAAGACTATGGAAAAGAAGAATGTTTTTGAACCATTACTTGACTGCACTGTTGCAGAGGCAGAAGAAGTAACTCTTAAAAGATGGACAGAAGACAGGATACTTGACAAGGTACTAGAAAAGGGTAAAAATGATCCAACATATGTATTTTTTGAAGGACCACCAACAGCCAATGGTAACCCTGGTATCCACCACGTTATATCTAGAACATTAAAGGACTGGGTATGTCGTTACAAAACAATGAGTGGCTACAAGGTTCCTAGAAAGGCTGGTTGGGATACTCACGGTCTACCAGTTGAGCTACAGGTAGAAAAGCAGTTAGGCCTATCAGATAAGAAGGCTATAGAAGATTACGGTGTAGAAGATTTCTGTCAGAAGTGTAGAGACTCTGTATTCTCTTACGAAAGAGAATGGAGAAAGATGACAGAGAGAATGGCATATTCAGTTGACCTAGATGACCCATACATCACTCTAGACAACAATTATATAGAAACACTTTGGTGGATACTAGACAAGTTCAACAAGGAAGGACTACTATACGAGGGTCACAAGATCCTACCATACTGTCCTAGATGTGGAACAGGTCTTGCATCACACGAAGTTGCCCAGGGATACAAGGAAATCAAGTCAAACACACTTGTTGCCAAGTTTAAGAAGAAGGGTACAGAAAACGAGTACTTCCTAGCTTGGACAACAACTCCTTGGACCCTACCATCAAACGTAGCCCTTACTGTTAATGCAGAAGTAGACTATGTAAAAGTTCAGGTTGAAGATGAAGTATACTATCTTGCAAAAGACCTACTTGACAAGCATCTAGGAGATAAGGAATACACTGTTCTTGAAACTCTAAAGGGTAAGGACCTAGAATACCAGGAATACGAACAGTTGATGCCGTTCGTAAATGTAGAAGAAAAGGCGTTTTTCGTTACTTGTGGCGAATATGTAACTACAACTGATGGTACTGGTATAGTACACTCAGCACCAGCCTTTGGTGAAGACGACTACAATATGGGTAGAAAATACTCACTTCCATTTGTACAGCCTGTTGACTCAGAAGGCAAGTTCACTACAACTCCTTGGGAAGGTAAGTTTGTAATGGAAGAAGGCCTAGATGTTGAAATCATCAAGTGGCTTGCAGCAGAGAACAAGCTATTCTCTAAGATAAAGGTAGAACACAACTATCCACACTGCTGGAGATGTGGTACACCTCTTGTATACTATGCCAACCCAGGCTGGTATATAGAAATGACTAAGTTAAAAGACAAGCTAATAGAAAATAACAACGGTGTAAACTGGTATCCAGAATTCGTCGGTCAGGGAAGATTTGGTAACTGGCTAGAAGAACTAAAGGACTGGGCTATATCAAGAACTAGATATTGGGGAACTCCACTGCCAGTATGGAAGTGTGAAGACTGTGGTTGCAAGACTACAGTAGGATCTAGACATGAACTAGCTGAATTAGCTATTGAAGATGTTGATCCAGAAACAATAGAACTACACAGACCTTACATAGATGAAGTACACCTTAAGTGCCCAGATTGTGGCAAGCCAATGACTAGGGTTCCAGAAGTTATAGACTGTTGGTTTGACTCAGGAGCAATGCCTTTCGCTCAGTGGCATTATCCGTTTGAGCACAAGGAAGACTTTGACCAGTTATTCCCAGCTGACTATATCTGTGAGGGTATAGACCAGACTAGAGGATGGTTCTACTCATTACTTGCTGTATCTACATTCGTAACAGGCAAGGCTCCATATAAGAACGTCCTAGTAACTGACCTAGTCCTAGACAAGAACGGTAAGAAGATGTCCAAGTCAAAGGGTAACACAATCAACCCATTTGAAATGTTTGACAAGTACGGTGTAGATGCCCTAAGATGGTACCTACTATACGTATCACCACCATGGACACCAATCAGGTTTGACGAAGACGGCCTAAAGGAAATAGTATCTAAGTTTGTTGGTACCCTAAAGAACACATACACATTCTTTACACTATATGCCAACACAGATGGCATCCATCCAAACGACTTCTTTGTAGACTACAAGGATAGACCAGAACTAGACAGATGGATCCTATCTAAGTTCAACAACCTAAAGGCAGAAGTAGAAGAAAACCTTGAAATATTTGAAGTCAACAAGACTATAAGAAGAATGACTGAATTCCTAAATGATGACCTATCTAACTGGTACATCAGAAGGTCAAGAAGAAGATTCTGGGGAACAGAACTTACTCAGGACAAGAAGTCAGTATACAATACAACATACGAAGTCCTAACAGAATTCTGTAAGTTGATAGCTCCATTTGCACCATACCTATCAGAAGAAATGTATAGGAACTTGACTGGAGAATACTCAGTACACTGTGCTGATTACCCAAGAGCAAATAAGGACCTTATAGACCTTGACCTTGAAAAGAAGATGGACCTATCTAGAGACCTAGTAACACTTGGTAGAGCAGCTAGAGAAAACTCTAAGATCAAGGTAAGACAGCCAATAGCTGAAGTATTGATAGATGGTAAGTTTGAAGAGCTACTAGGAGACCTAGTTGAGTTAATCAAGGAAGAACTAAACGTTAAGAAGGTTCACTTTGTACAGGACCTAGGAGTATACATGAACTTCAATCTAAAGCCAAACTTCAAGGTACTTGGACCAAAGCTAGGAAAGAATGTAAACGAATTTGGTAAGGTATTAAGAGGTCTAGAGGCCCATGAAGTAGTAGCCAAGCTTGAAGCAGGTGAGTCAATGACAGTTGAAGTTGCAGGAGCAGATTTTGAATTTACTAAGGAAGAAGTCCTAGTTAATATAGAGTCTAAGCCAGGCTTTAACGTAGCTATGGAAAACAACCTATTCGCTATCCTTGATACAACTCTTACAGATGACCTAGTAAAGGAAGGTCTTGCAAGAGAGTTTATCTCTAAGGTACAGCAGATGAGAAAGGCAAGTGGATTTGAAGTTCTTGACAATATCAATATCTACTTTAATGGAGATGACGAGGTTGCAGGAGCAGTAGCAGACTTTGAGGACTATATCAAGTCTGAGACACTTTCAGTAGCTATATCTAGGGTTGAAGATGCAGACCTAGAAAACCAGAACCTAAATGACCACGAAACAGGTATGAAGGTTGAGAGAGTATAGTCTTTAAGAGTGTATGCCTTGACATAAGTTAATAATTTTGTCCCCTTAAATCATTGTATTTGAGGGGACTTTTTATTTGTTTTACATTATGATATAATAATGTTTAATATTAAAAATATGAGGGGGATAATCTATGATTACAAAAGCTACAATGGCAGACCTATCGAGTATAATGGATATCTATTCTTATGCAAGAGAATTTATGAAGACCAACGGAAATCCTCACCAGTGGGGAGAAAATAGGCCCAGCAAGGAAAGGATAGTAGAAGATGTAACCAGTGGCAACTCCTATGTGATAATGGAAAATGAAAAGGTGTGTGGAGTCTTTGTATTTATAGTTGGAGAAGACCCTACCTACAAGCTGATTGAAGACGGAAGATGGCCTAATGAAGCAAAATATGGGACTATACACAGGATAGCCTCAAATGGTAAGGTCAAGGGAGTATTCAATAAATGCATAGAGTATTGTAGTAATAAATGTGATAATCTAAGGATAGACACCCATAAGGATAATAAGATTATGATTAATCTAATAGAAAAAGCGGGTTTTGAGAGGTGTGGTACAATCTATGTAGATGATGGTACACCTAGGATTGCCTACCAAAAGACAAATCCCAGGTAGATTTTTTCTTATTTATCCTACAATTCTCTTTTGATTTTTTCCATCAATATCTTACAACATTCATGGATATCATCATAGGTATCATCAAAGTTACCTGTATACCAAGGGTCAGCTATATCCCTTGGATGATCTGTCAAATCCATAAACTTGATTACCTTTTCTGGGTCATAGCTACCGAATTCATCAACTATATAGTTCATATTGTTTTGGTCCATAGTGAATATATAGTCAAATTCCTCAAAGTCGGACTTCTTAAGTTTAGTTGAGTAGATACCCTCAGTAGATATTCCAAACTCAGCCAGCTTGTCCCTAGTAGCATAGTATACAGGTTCACCGATAGATTCATATGATGTTGCAGCTGAATCTATAAAGATCCTGTCAGACAGCCCTTCCTCCTTGACCATATGGCGAAATAAGGCCTCAGCCATAGTAGACCTACATATATTACCGTGACATACAAACATTATTTTGATTTTATTCATATTATTCTCCTTTTTTTATTTGCATCCTATTACAAGGGAGACCTACAGTCTTTTGTAATATCTGAACCATTGTTTATATTTTTATCGAATATATCATTAAGGAATATTTTCCCTTTTCCATATTCTCAGTTTATATTATACCTTAAATTTAACGACCTTACTACTATTTGCTTGATTTTAGGAGGCTGATGGATTAAGAGCAGTATAGTAATTGGGGGATAATTATAATAAAAAGTCCATAAAAACTTGATTCTCTCTTATATTGTCATACGATTGTTATTTTGAAAAGGGGCAAGTATGAGACCTAATACGTTGACCTGTCAGCAGAATTGTTCTATAATATAAATTAGTGTACTATGCAAAAAGGAGTGTATTATGAAGCTAAGACCATTGGAAGTATCAGAGTTAAATTCATATATTAAGAAGTTGATAGCTGACGAACCTATACTTGGCAATGTCATGGTAAAGGGAGAGGTTTCAAACTTTAAAATACACTCATCAGGTAATGTATACCTGTCTTTAAAGGACAAGGATTCAAAGGTCAACTGTATCATCTTAAGGCGTAACTTTGCCCAAGATATGGTGATCAAGGACGGAACTAAGATTATAGCATCGGGAAGTGTAAGGGTCTATGAAAGAGACGGTGCCTACCAACTATATATCAATAGTGTAGAGGTTGAGGGCATGGGTAATCTTTACTACCAGTACCTACAGATGAAGGAGAGACTGGAAAAGGAAGGCCTATTCAGTCCTATGCACAAGAAAAAGATACCTAGGTTTCCAAAGGTCATAGGTGTTATAACATCGCCTACAGGGGCTGTTATAAGAGATATCATAAATGTCGTCTCGAGAAGGTATCCTAGAGTTGAAATCAAGCTATTTCCGGTCTTGGTACAAGGTGAGAGGTCTGAAGAGTCTTTGATAAGGGCCCTGGACTTTTTCAATAGAAGAGATGATATAGATACTATCATTATTGGTAGGGGTGGTGGATCTTTGGAGGAGTTATGGTCCTTTAATAGCGAGGCTCTTGCTAGGAAGATATTCGATTCAAAGATACCTATTATATCTGCTGTTGGCCATGAGACTGACTATACAATATGCGATTTTGTTGCTGACCTCAGGGCACCGACTCCATCTTCTGCGGCTGAACTTGCCACACCAGACCTAAAGGACTTGTTAGCAAGTCAAGATATATTGGTCAAGCGTATGTCAAGGGCTGTTTCTAACAAGATAGAAATTGAAAGGCAGAAAGTGTCAAGAAGCATAGAAAAGACTCATACAATAGTTCAAAAGGACATGATTGATATGAGTTATGTAAGGCTTGACAGGATGCAGGAGAGGATGGCAGCTTCTGTAGATAGGAGAATGGTTGACTACAAGAACAAGCTGAGCCTTATAGGTGTGTCTATGGGTAACCTAAACCCATTCTCCGTAATGGACAGGGGCTATTCAGTCGTTGAATCGAGCGGTGGCCTGGTGCAAAAGACCACAGATGTTGAGCTTGGAGAAGATATAGATATATTGCTGAGTGATGGCAGTTTAAGGTGCCAGGTAAAGGAGAAGATATGCAGATAGAAAAATCTACTGACGATAAAAATATAAATATGGATCCACTAGCAAGTGATGTACAAAGAGGTGACGGACAAGCTGGGCAAGTGGAGGAGCTTTCATACGAAGAAGCATTTTCTAAGATGGAAGACATTTTAAGTAAATTAGAAGCAGGTAATATAAAACTTGACCAGTCTTTAGACCTCTATGAAGAAGGTATAAAACTTTATAAGCATTGCAATAAAATACTTAATGAAGCAGAGCTAAAGGTGACCAAGTTTAACAGCTTGCAAGGGGAAGAAGGTGTGGACCTTTAATGGATTTTAAGAAGGAACTAAAAGAAAGAAGTATATATATAGAAGACAAGATAGAGTCCTATTTACCTAAGGAGGAAGGATACCAAAAGACTATTTTTGAGGCTATGAACTATAGTTTAAGGGCTGGAGGTAAGAGGCTTAGACCAATACTGCTTATGGAGGCCTACAAGCTTTGTCAGGGGCAAGGAGAGGATTTTGTTCCATATAGTGTAGCTATGGAGATGATCCATACATATTCTCTGATACACGATGATTTGCCAGCCTTAGACAATGATGACCTAAGACGTGGCAAACCTACAAACCATATAGTATTTGGTGAAGCTATGGCTATATTGGCGGGGGATGCCTTACTCAATACAGCCTATGAGACTATGCTAAATGCAGCCTTCAAACATCCAAGGCCAGAGCTTAGCCTTAGGGCAGCCTATGAGATTTCTAGAGGGGCTGGTATATATGGCATGATAGGTGGTCAGGTAGTAGATGTTGAAAGTGAAGACAAGAAAATAAACAAGGACAAACTTGATTACATACATATGAACAAGACTGCCGCTATGATTGTAGGATCTGTGAGAGCAGGTGCCATACTAGCTGGTGTAGACGAAGATAGACTTGAAAGCCTGACAAAATATGCTGAGAATATAGGGTTAGCCTTTCAGATAGTAGATGATATACTAGATATAGAAGGTGATGAAAAACTCCTAGGTAAGAGGGTAGGCAGTGACCTAGATAATGACAAGTCCACATACCCAAGTTTGCTAGGTATAAGCGAGTCAAAAAAAATAGTTGAGAATTTGATAGAAGAGGCAAAAATATCTCTGGAGGTATTTGATAGTGATGCCGAGTTTATGAATGCCTTGGCAGACTTTATTAGGGATAGACAAAACTAGCTTACACTAAATTAAGTTTTTTATTTAATAATGGGGGAAAGAGTATGGATTATTTATTGGACTTTTTTTCGAATAAAATGCTTTGGACAAGTATTTTCGCTTGTTTTATGGCCCAGTTTTTAAAAGTGTTTTCTGGAGAAAAAAAATTTGATTTAACTAGGATTATAACATCAGGAGGTATGCCGAGTTCACATAGTTCATTTGTGACTTGTCTGTCAACAATGCTAGGTGTAAAATACGGTTTTAACTCTGATATGTTTGCAATCGCTGCTGTTTTTTCATTTATAATAATGTATGATGCCTCAGGTGTTAGACAGGCTGTGGGCAAACAGGCGACAATTATTAACAAGCTGGTAGAGGACTGGCACAATAAAAAGGCAATAGAACAGGAAAAATTAAAGGAATTGATAGGTCATACTCAAAAACAGGTGTTTTTTGGTGCTATGTTGGGTATTGCACTAGGCTTGATTTTTTCATAACGCCTTATTAGAAAATAGGTGATGGTATGTATGAAATATTATCTGGTGTTAACTCACCTGAAGATATAAAAAAACTGAATAACAAAGAACTTGAAGAACTATCAAAGGAGATCAGGAAGTTTCTGGTAAAGAAAATCTCTGTAACCGGTGGCCACTTGGCATCTAATCTTGGGGTTGTAGAGCTTACTTTGGCCCTACACAAGGTATTTGATAGTCCGAAAGACAAGATAGTATGGGATGTGGGGCACCAGGCCTATGTCCACAAGATATTGACTGGACGTAAGGGAGGATTTGATTCCCTAAGACAGTATCATGGTATGTCGGGATTTCCTAAGGAATCTGAAAGCGACCATGATGTATTTGATACTGGTCACAGCTCGACATCTGTATCAGCAGCCTTGGGTATGGCAGTTGCAAGAGATATCAAGGGCGAGGACAACCAAGTCATAGCTGTAATAGGTGATGGGGCAATAACTGGTGGAATGGCCTTTGAAGCCCTGAACAACCTAGGTTTTACAAAGAAAAATATGATAGTTGTCTTCAATGACAACGAGATGTCTATAGACAAGAATACAGGGGCATTTTCCGACTATATGTCCAAGATAATGAGGTCGAGCGATACCTTAAACCTAAAGGAGAACATAGACAAGATAATGAATATGACCCAAATGGGTGAGAAGATATCTAGAAGGGCCAATAAGCTTACAGAATCTATACTGACATCTATATCACCACAAGAATGTGGCCTTATAGATGCTATGGGTATCAAGTATTTTGGACCAATTAATGGTCATAACTTAGGTGAATTAATAGAGACCTTCAAGTATATGAAGTGTATAGATGGACCTAAATTTATCCATGTCAAGACTGTAAAAGGCAAGGGTTATAGGTATGCAGAGCAAAAACCTGAGAGTTACCATGGTGTGAGCAGTTTTGATTATAAGATTGGAGTACGATCTTCTGGTAAAAATTCAATATCAAAGGTTGTTGGTATGACTCTTACTGAGATGGCCAACTACAATGAAAATATAGTAGCCATAACAGCTGCTATGCCTACAGGCACAGGCCTTAATTTCTATGAGAAAGTCCACCCAAACAGGTATTTTGATGTTGGTATAGCTGAACAACACGCAGTCACGTTTGCTGCTGGACTTGCAAAATCAGGTATGAAGCCGTATTTTGCAGTTTATTCTACATTCTTGCAGAGGGCCTATGACCAGCTGATACATGACGTATGTATCACTAAAAAGCCAGTTACCTTCCTTATAGATAGGGCAGGGCTAGTGGGCAATGATGGGGAGACCCACCACGGTGAATTCGACCTATCCTACCTCAACTTGGTGCCAAATATTTGTGTAATGGCACCAGCTGATACAAAGGAGATGATAGATATGATAAAGTTCTCTCAGAGGCTTGATATGCCAATAGCTATCAGGTATCCAAGAGGGAATGAATACTATATAGACTATAGGAAGTATCCTAATTTGAATATAAATAGTGACACTCAATCATCGGACATATCTCAACCACTGGACATATACAGTCTAGGTAAGCCAAGAATAATATATGACGGATATAGGGATAATGAAAAGATTGACGGCCATAAAAATAAAAGACTATTAGTTATGACTATAGGTAATATGTTAGAGCCAGCCCTAGATGTCATCAACGACTTGGTTGGAGATTCCTATTATGGTGATTTTGAGTATAGGATACTAGATGCTAGATATCTAAAGCCTTTAAATGAAGAGGTTTATTTGGAATATATAAGAGATGCTGACCATATTGTTACTATAGAAGACAATGTAGTGACTGGAGGCTTTGGTTCAAGGATAGGTTCATTACTTACAGACAATGACATTAGGACAGGCCTTGATAGGATAGGTATTCCTGAACAGTTTGTAGCCCATGGTAGTGTTGATGAATTAAGAAAAGAGATTGGACTTAGCACAGGGGCTATAAGTGCTAGGATAAAAGATATATTAAAATAGGGGAAGATTATGAAGAAGAGAATTGATGTGCTACTAGTAGATTTCGGATATTTTGCTAGCAGGGAACAGGCTAGAAGAACTATAATGGCGGGAAATGTGTTTGTAAATAACCAAAGGGTTGATAAGCCTGGTACTGCAGTCAAGATTGACTCAGAGATACTTGTAAAGGGGAAGCAGATTCCTTATGTAAGTAGGGGTGGTCTTAAACTGGAGAAGGCTGTCAACAACTTTGATTTAGTATTAAAAGACAAGGTCTGTATGGACATAGGAGCCTCCACAGGTGGATTTACAGACTGTATGCTACAGAATGGAGCTGTAAAAGTATACTCTATAGATGTGGGCTATGGTCAGTTGGCTTGGAAGCTAAGAGAGGACGAGAGGGTTGTCTGCATGGAAAGACAGAACATACGTCACCTAGATGAGAGTTTATTAGATCCTAGACCAGACTTTGCATCAATAGACGTGTCATTTATATCTCTTAAAAATGTCTTACCAAAGGCTTGGGCCTCACTTAAGATGGGGGGCAGGATTGTAGCCCTAATCAAGCCACAGTTTGAAGCTGGTAGGGAAAAAGTAGGTAAAAAGGGAGTCGTAAGAGAGCCTTCAACCCATATAGAGGTAATAGACAGGGTATCTAAAATAGCAGTTAAGGAAGGTTTTAAAATACTTGACCTTGACTATTCTCCTATCAAGGGGCCAGAAGGTAATATAGAATACCTGATATACCTTGAAAAGATTGAAGATAAGTTAGAACTTGAAGATGGTGTCCTGGTTGATGATATAGTAATAGAGGACAAGTATCTTCCAAGTGAGAACAATAACTATGAGGACTACTATAGTAGGATTGAGAAGCTGGTAGAGGAGTCTCATTCACTTGACAATAAATAGGAAAATAGCCAGAGACATTGGCGGAGGTAGCTATGATTTACGAACTATATATAAAGAACTGCGCCCTAATAGAAGAGATGAGGGTGGAGTTTGGTAAACAACTTAATATTCTTACAGGTGAGACCGGTTCGGGTAAATCTATTATTTTGGGAGCCCTTAACCTTTGTCTCGGCGGTAAATATGATAGGACCTTCCTTAGAAAGGGGCATAAGGATGGTTTGGTCGAGGCCCTTATATACACCAAAAATGAAAGATTTATAGGGTCTTTAAAGGAATTTGGTGTCGAAATCGACATAGAAGAACCTATCATAGTGTCCAGAAGACTATTTGATGATGGTAAGACCACGACAAGGGTCAATGGCAAGAACATAAGGGTTTCTGACCTTAAAAAGTCTATGGGCTACCTTGTGGATATGCATGGTCAGCACCAAAACCAGGCCCTATATGACAGAGACAACCATCTTGAGTTTTTGGACCTATACGCCAAGGATTCTATTCAAAGAGAATTAAGCAACTACAAGAAGGTATTTGAAGAGTACAGGGATATTAAAAGAGAAATCCTTAGGTTAAATGATAACAAGTCTGACAGGGAAGTCCAGAGGGAAAAAGACTTGCTTGAATTTCAAATAAAGGAAATATCATCTGCCAAGCTAGATGAAAAGGAATACGAAGACCTAAAGTCTAGAAGAGATGTGTTTTTGAACAGTGAGAAAATATATAATGCCCTTGCCCAGTCCTATGAGTTGATGCATGAATCGGAGTACAGTGCTGATACTATAGCAGGCAAGGTTGAAGTACTCATGTCTCCACTTGGAAAATATGATTCAAGGCTTGAAGAGATGAGGTGTCAGAGCGAGAAGATAGCAATAGAGATTCAGGATCTAGCTCAAGATATGAGGTCATATATGTCCAGTATAGATTTTGACCCAAATGTTTTAAATGAGATTGAAAATAGGATAGATACTATAAACAACTTAAGACGAAAATATGGAGATACCATAGGAGAAATCCTAGAATACTATGATAGGATTGTAAAAAGACTAGACGATATAGAGAATAGGGAAGAAAAAAACAAGATTCTTCAGGACAAGCTATCCAAAAAACTTGTAGAGCTTGAAGGGGTAGCTAAGATACTTTCAGACAAGAGAATGAAGGTAGCAGAGAAACTTGAAGAAAGCCTTTTGTCTGAACTTGTATCACTAAATATGAAAAATACAAGATTTAAGGTTATTTTTAAGAAAATAGACTATAATGATAATGGATATGACGATATAGAATTTTATGTATCATTCAACTTGGGTGAAGACCTTAATCCTTTAAACAAGGTCGCATCAGGTGGTGAGATGTCAAGATTTATGCTTGCATTTAAAAATATTATTTCTGATGTCGATAAAATAGAGTCGATGATATTCGATGAGATAGATACAGGCATAAGTGGAAGGGCAGCTCAAGTTGTTGGAGAAAAGCTTGCCAAGATATCTGAAAACAAGCAGGTTGTGTGTATTACCCACCTACCTCAGATAGCCGCTTTTGCTGATGATCACTATTATATAGAAAAGCATATTGAAAATAAAAGAACGTTCACAGGCCTTTGCCATCTAGAAGAAGATGGACAGATTGATGAAATTGCTAGGTTGATATCAGGCAAGATAATATCAGACAAGACCCTAGAACACGCAAGGGAGATGCTCTATGGAGCAAGAGAAAGCAAAATGAATTTTAGGAGGGGAAAATGCGAGTAGAAGCAAAGTTAAAAAAAGATAGAAAAACTAAAAAGCTCGCAAAAAGAATAGAGCCAGGTCAAATAGCGGTAATCAATCATATAGATATTGACGAGGTGGCAGCCAATTCTTTAGTTGAAGCAAAAATCAAGCTGGTAGTAAACGCTGACAAGTCTATAAGTGGTAGGTATCCTAATGCAGGGCCTAGAATACTTGTAGATAATAACATACTTATCGTTGACAACATAGGTATAGATGCCTTTGATGACCTACAAGAGGATGATTTTATTGTGGTCGAAGATGGAGAAATCTATAGAAGGGATAAGTTGATAGGTCGTGGAGAAGTCATGGACAAGGAAGTTGTCGATGAAAAGATTAGACTAGCCTACGAAAATATAGGTCAGGAGTTGGACAGATTTATAGACAATACAATAGAGTATGCCAAGAGGGAAAAGGGCATGATACTTGGAGATGTAGAGATACCTAAGATGTCCACTAAGTTTGCTGATAGGCATGTTCTAGTAGTTGTAAGGGGTCATAACTACAAGGATGACCTACACGCAATGATCAACTATATAGAAGAAGTCAAGCCAGTTCTAGTAGGTGTAGATGGTGGAGCAGATGCCCTTATGGAGTTTGGTTACAAGCCAGACCTAATAGTAGGAGATATGGACAGTGTAAGCGATGAGGCCCTTATGGCAGCGGACGAAATACTTGTCCACGCCTATGTAGATGGTAGGGCTCCAGGTCTAAAGAGGGTTGAGGACCTAGGATTAAAGGCTGTTGTCATGCCTTCTCCGGGAACTAGTGAAGACATAGCTATGTTGGTTGCCTATGAATACAAGGCCCAGCTGATTGTAGCCCTTGGAACCCATTCAAATATGATAGACTTCCTAGAAAAGGGTAGAAAGGGTATGGCATCAACATTTCTTGTAAGACTGAAGATAGGTGATAGGCTAATAGATGCCAAGGGTGTGAGTATGCTATACAAGTCAAGGTTAAAGATTAAATATATAGTTGCTCTAATACTGACAGGTTTGTTCCCAGTGTTGATAGTTGCATCTCTATCTCCAAAGGTACAGACATTTATGCAATTATTACAAATAAAGATGAAATTATTACTACAGATGTAGGGGGGAAAGAGTATGCATATTAATTTTAAGTATTTTATCGTGTCAATAGGGTCTATATTTTTAGCCCTAGGTATCGGTATATTGATAGGATCTAATCTAGGAACAAACGAGGCAGTTGAAGAAAAGAATGCTTCGATAATAGAAGAGATAGATACCAAGTTTAACCAGTTAAAGGAAAAAAATGATCAGCTAAAGGCAGAAAATGAAACCTTTAAAAAGTCTATATCAAATGCTAAGGCCTTAATAACAAATAAAGAAATAAACCTAAGCCAGTATGAGCTTAAGGACAAGCAAATCGGTATTATATCTTTCAATGAAAGGGAAGACACTAGCAATATAGAAACTGCAGCCAAAAATTCTGGAGCAAATATTGCCTTTAACGTTCAGATTAATGAGTCTATTTTAGAAAAGGATGCCCTAAGCAAGGTCAATGAGAAACTATCACTTAACCTAAAGAATAGGGCTGATATAATGAAGTTAATAGCAAATTCAATAAAGACTTCAGGAACATCTCAAGAACTTGAAAAGTTACAGGAACTAGGGTATGTTAAGCTTGTAAGCTATAATGGTAACTATGACTCTGTTACAAACTTTGTCGTATATACAAACTCAAATACAAAGTTGAGTGACAAGTTTGCTATGCTAGAAAAACCAGTCCTAGAAAAATTCAGTCTTAACAAGCCAACTATAGCTATAACAACTAGCACATCAGATTCAAAATTATTGGAAAAGTATTCTGAGATGGATATGCCTAGTATAAACAATATAGATGACGCTAGTGGTAGGTTATCTATGATTATGCTGATGAAATATGGAGTAACATCAGGTAGCTACGGAAATCCAGCAGAAGGTACTGTATTGCTACCGAGTGAAAAATAGGACTAAGAAGTAGTACTATAAATCAGACTTATGAGATAGGTCGATAAAATATGACTATAAAACATGTCATATATAAAATATGACTATAAAATATGTCATATAATGCAAGGAGGTAAACTATGTTTACGAGTGTTATAATACCAGCCTATAACGAGTCAGAAAGAATAATAAAGACTCTTGATGGTATAGCGAATACAGAAGAGATAAATGAGATAGTTGTAGTTGATGACGGATCGAGTGACGATACTGCTGAATTACTTAGAAGCTACAAGCTAGACAAGCTTATTTTCAAAGAGCAGCCAACAAACCAGGGTAAGGGCAAGGCTCTTGAAAGAGGACTTGAAACTATAAGCCCAAAGGCAGAGGTCGTAGTGTTCTTAGACGGTGATGTAATGGAGACATCATCAGAGGTAGTCAAGATCATCAGACCAGTGGTAGATGGTGAATGTGATGTCGCTATTGCAAGATTTAGACCTGCCAAGAAAAAGGGGGGGATGGGCTTTGTAAAAAGACTTGCCAAGGAATCTGTATTTAAGATGACTGGAGTTGAACTCAACTCAACGATATCTGGGCAAAGAGCCTTTAAGAGAGAAGTAATAGAGAGATTTGATGGAATACCTGATGGATACGGTGTAGAAGTAGGTATGACTATAGATATACTAAAATGGGGATATACAGTTAAAGAGGTAATAGTAGATATGACCCACAATGAAACTGGAAGGGACCTAAGTGGATTTATCCATAGGGGTAAACAGTATCTCCATATTAAGAGAATAATTAACCAAAAGAAAAAAGAGTGGGGGAGATAATCGTGTACGATTACTTGATGTTGTTAGTTTTATTGTTGGTTGGAGTTGGTGTAAGTGTCATCTCGATACCAATGGTAAAATATATGTTAGAGTCATGTGGACTTATAAGGAAAAATTATAGGGGAGAGATGATTCCGGTTGGAATGGGAATAGCATTTATCCCAGCCCTAATGGTAAACTCCGCAATATTAACTTACTTTAATATAGAACACGATAGACTCTTATTGATATTTGTATTGTTGTTTGCTGTTATGGCTATGGCATTTGCAGGTATAATGGATGATGCTATAGGAAACAGGGATGTCACTGGACTAAAGGGACACTTTTTATCCATGTTTAAGGGTAGGTTGACTACTGGTGGATTTAAGGCAGTACTTGGAGGTTTTATAGGTATAGTTGTATCTGCAGCTGTTGCAGATAATATACTAGGAGTTGTAGTCGGAACCTTGGTTGTTGCCTTAGCTACTAACTTTATGAACCTATTGGACCTAAGACCAGGAAGAGCTATTAAGGTATACCTAATTATAAGTATACTAGTACTGATATTTGCTGGCGACTTTAATAGGCAGTTGTATATGCTCCTATTACCAGGTGTTGTATCTTATTTTATATTTGACCTAAAGGCCCTATCAATGATGGGGGATGCCGGCTCAAATGTACTAGGTGTATTTATAGGAGTTATGATAGTGATATCATTTAGCATACAGGTTCAGCTTGTATGTCTGGTAGGACTTATTGCCATACACGTTCTTACTGAAAAATATTCACTGACTAAATTAATAGAACAAAATTCAGTACTCAACTTTATAGACAAGTTGGGTAGGAATTAGGAAGGATAATAATATGATTAGCAAAAGACTTGCAAAGGTAGTTTCTATAAAAAGTGAAAACGAAGAAATACAGGATTTAGTAGTAGAAATTGATTCTAAAGAGTCAAGGGCCTATAATTATGTGGCTATGACAGGACATGCTGATATAGGTGATTGTGTAGTTGTAAATACTACTGCTGTTGAACTTAGTCTAGGAACAGGTGGCTTTCACTATGTCATCCTAAATATGGACAAGCCCGAATCAAATTTAACACCTGGTGGTCATATTATGAAACTTAGGTATACTCCTCTTCAGATAAAGGTAGATTCTGTAGAAGAACAGGCTAGTCCTTATCATGATGTGTTTGCCGGCTTTGAATCACTAGATTCTCTGCCTGTAGCTGTAGGTGCCCTACATAGTATATTGCAACCTTTTGCTGCTACATACAAAAAATTTAAACCGGATGCCAAACTAGTGTATATTATGACAGATGGTGCAGCACTTCCTATTTCTTTTAGCAAAAACGTAGAAAACTTGAAAAAGGCTGGACTCATAGATAAGACTATAACTTATGGTAATGCCTTTGGTGGCGACTATGAGTGTATAAATATCTATACAGCCCTTATAACTGCCAAAGAAATTTGTAAGGCCGACTGCGTACTAGTTGCTATGGGACCTGGAATAGCAGGCACAGGAACTAAGTACGGATTTAGTGGTATAGACCAGGCTACAATATTGGATGCAGTGTCAAAACTTGGTGGTAGATCATATATGATACCTAGAATATCTTTTGCTGATAAGAGGGATAGACATAGGGGCTTGTCTCACCACACACTTACAATCCTAAAAGATATAGTAAACAATCCAACAAGGATAATAATCAACAAGGCCTATCAAGATGATAAGTTGGCTAGGATAAAGGAGCAGTTAGAGGAAAATGACCTATATACTAGCCATCAAATAATAGAGTATGACTACCAAGATACAAAGCTTGACCTAGATTCAAATAATATAAGGGTCAAGAGCATGGGTAGGTCATTTGATGAAGATAGAGAATTTTTTGAAGCTGCTTCAGCAGTTGCAGCCTATATGGGAAAGGAAGAGTAGGTGAATTTATGGATGAATATACAAATAATATAGATTTAAGCCTTGAATATATAAAAAGCGTTACAGATAAGGTACCTGAAATTGCCCTTATACTAGGGTCAGGCCTAGGAGATTTGGCATACCAGATAGAGAATCCGACTATAATCAAGTACCAAGATATACCAGGTTTTATGACATCAGATGTTGAAGGTCACAAAAACCAATTGGTAATAGGTAGCCTATGTGGCAAGTGTGTCCTTGTTATGCAGGGGAGGTTCCACTACTATGAAGGCTATACACAAAAAGAAATAACATATCCAATAAGGGTATTTAAAAAGATGGGTATAAATAAACTACTTGTAACAAATGCTGCTGGTGGTGTCAACAAGACTTACAAACCGGGAGATTTGATGATAATCAAGGACCATATCAATTTTTCAGGATCAAATCCACTCATAGGAAAGAATGATCCAATAGGACCAAGATTTCCCGATATGTCAAACGGATACCACAAAGAAGGTAGGAGCTTGATCAAGGAATGTGCAGATAGACTTTCTATGGATATTAAGGAAGGTGTATATATGTATTTTTCAGGTCCTAACTATGAGACTCCAGCAGAGGTTAGAATGGCTGGAATACTTGGAGCAGATGCTGTCGGTATGTCTACGGTTCCTGAGGTATTGGTTGCCAACCATTGCGGCATGAGTGTATACGGTATATCGTGCATAACAAATATGGCAGCGGGTATACTGGACAAGCCGCTAGTGCATGATGAGGTAATCGAAACATCAAACCTAGTAAAGGATAGGTTTATTAGATTAGTTAAAGAGCTGGTAAAATCTATATAAACTTGCAATTTTATTTGAACTTAGTGTATAATAGTAAAATGATTATAATTGAGAGGAAAAAATATAGTGGATAAAAAAACATTGAAGAGAAAGACTCCTAATAAACCTATTAAAAAGTCTAAAAAAAGACGCAGAAAAGTTAATTTACTGAAAATATTGGTTTGCCTACTTGTGCTTATAGTATTGTTTTCGGGTGGATCTTACTACATGATGAAGACAGGATCACAACCAGTAGATCCTAACACCAAGGAAAGTCAGCTAGTAGATATACCAGAGGGCTCAAGTGTAAAGTCAATTGCAAGCCTATTAAAGGAAAAAGACCTGATCAAAAATAAACGTGTATTTGTTAAAAATGTAAGAGATACAGGCAAGGCTGAAAAAATAAAGGCCGGAAAGTACAAGTTGTCAAAGAACATGGACAACGACAAGATAATAGACAAGCTAGTAAGAGGTCAGATATACCAAGATGGTGTGAAATTTACAATACCAGAAGGTAGCATATCAACAGATATAGTTGCAAAGTTGGTAGCCAAGGGACTTGGACAAAGGGAAAAATTTGTAGACCTATATAGGAACCCTAGTAAGTTTGCTGATAAGTTCCCATTTTTAAAGGACACTAGAATAGCAACTCTAGAAGGATTCTTGTACCCAGAGACTTACTATTTCAAGAAGGGCACTAGCGAAAAGGAAATTTTTGAAAAGATGCTATCTGAGTTTTCTAGGGTCTACAAGGCAAGTGTAGAGCCAGCTGTCAAGAAGAACAACTATAATTTCTATGACACTATTATAATGGCATCTATAGTTGAAAAGGAAGCTGTAAATGATGAAGATAGGGATATAATAGCAGGTATATTCTACAATAGATTAGCCAAGAAGATGAGACTACAGTCAGATGCTGTACTTCAGTATGGCCTACCACAGAGAAAGGGCAGGGTCCTGTATTCTGATTTAAAGGTAGAATCACCATACAACCTATACCTAAACAAAGGCCTTCCACCAACACCAGTTGCCAGTCCAGGTAAGAAGTCTATGGTTGCTGCAGCCAATCCTAAAAAGACAGACTACCTATACTTTGTTACAAATGTCAATGGTAAGAACTCATACAGCAAGACATTTGAGGAACACAAGGTAAGTGCTGACAAGTATCGTAAGGAAGCCTATGGTGAACAAGATGCAAAGGCAGCTCAAAAGTCTAAAGAGGAATCAACTACTGAAAAAAGTAGCAAAAACTAAAGTGACTAGATAACAGGGAGGGGCTACTTCCCTGTTTTTTAGAGAAAAATCAAAATAGGAGTAGATATGAGTAATATAGTATAGTATAGGAGTAGATATGAGTAATATAGTAAATGATTTGGTTGAAGACTATATAAGGAACATCTTAAAGGAAAATAAGTCTTTAATCCTTGAAATGGAAGAATACGCCAAAGAAAATAGCGTACCTATAATACACAAGGAAGTTGCAGAATTGTTGAGGTTTATATTGGACATACACAAGCCTAAGAGGATACTTGAAATTGGATGTGCAATTGGTTATTCTTCAATATTTTTTGCTACAGTACTAGGTGGAGATGTTGAGATAATAACAACAGAAAGAAATCCAGTGATGCTAGAAAAGGCATACGAAAATATAGAAAAGGCAGGACTTAAGGACAAGATAAAAATTCTTGTTGGAGATGCTGCACAGACCCTAAAGGACCTAGATGGAGAGTTTGATATGATCTTTATAGATGCAGCTAAGGGTCAGTACAAGATGTTCTACGATATGGTGACACCACAGCTAAGAAAGGGTGGCATTGTAATATCAGACAACATTTTGTATAAGGGAATGATTGCAAGTGATGATTTTGTGGTAAGAAGAAAAAGGACGATTGTAAAGAGAATGAGAGAATACCTAGACTATATATGCAGTCTAGAGGATGTGGATACATCAATCCTACCAGTAGGAGATGGAGTAGCCTTATCATACAAGAAATAAAGGAGTAAGTATAATGGAAAAAGTTGAATTACTAGCCCCAGCTGGCGACCTAGAAAGACTTAAAATAGCATTTGAATACGGTGCAGATGCAGTTTATCTTGGTGGAGAGAACTTTGGTATGAGAACAGCTGCCAAGAACTTCACTATAGAAGAGATTAAAGAAGGTGCAGATTTTGCACATGAGAGAGGTAAGAGGATATTTGTAACTGTAAATATCATACCTCATGACTCAGATTTTGAAGGATTTGAAGACTATATCAAGGACCTATCAGCAGCAGGAGTTGATGCCCTAATAGCATCAGACCCAGGTGTTATCCAGATAATCAGGGATATTTTACCAGATATGGAACTACATATATCTACACAGGCCAATACAACTAACTATAGGAGTGCAAATTTCTGGTATAATCTAGGAGCCAAGAGAGTGGTTGTAGCGAGAGAACTTTCTTTTGAAGAAGTAAAATCTATAAGAGACCACGCTCCAGAGGGCACAGATATAGAGGCATTTGTTCATGGAGCCATGTGTATATCATACTCAGGTAGGTGCCTAATATCAAACTATATGACAGGAAGAGATGCCAACAGGGGATCATGTGCCCAGTCATGTCGTTGGAAGTACAACCTAGTAGAAGAAAAAAGACCGGGAGAGTACTTCCCAATATATGAAGACGAAAGAGGGACGTTCTTCTTTAATTCCAAGGACCTATGTATGGTAGAATTTATACCTCAGATAGTAGAATCAGGTATAACATCCCTAAAAATAGAGGGTAGAATGAAGACTGCCTACTATGTAGCAACAGTTGTAAGAGCCTACAGGATGGCACTCGATGCTTACTATGCAGACCCTCAAGGATGGAAGTTTGATCCTATGTGGCTAGAGGAACTAAAGAAGGGAAGTCACAGGCACTTCACTACTGGATTCTTCAATGACAAGCCTGGAACTGAAGAACAGAACTACGCATCTGCATCATATGTACGTAACTACGACTTTATAGGTATTGTGGTATCAGACCAGGACGAAGATGGATATGCAGTAGTTGAACAGAGAAACAAGATGGTCATAGGTGATGAGATAGAAATCATAGGACCATACACTCACACAATAGAGACAAAAATCGAAGAAATGTACAATGAAGAGGGAGAGGCTATAGAGGCAGCTCCACATCCAAGACAGCTTGTAAAGATGAAGCTACCTAAGGGAGTTGGAAGGAACTTTATGCTTAGAAAGGCTATCGAAGGACCAGCAAGCAGTGAAGAAACTGGTGGATGTTCTGGCTGTAACTAATGGAAAATGAGGTTACATACCGAGGAGAGCTTTAGGGGTCGGATGGTATTGTAACCTCATTTTCATATGTTAGAATATTAGAAGTAGATTGTAAATTCCCTAGTCAGTTTGGACTTATCCTTTTCAAAAATAAGTTTGACTGAAAGATATATCAGCTTACCCTCACCATCGAACACTGGCTTGACCAGCATTGACTTAAGGTGGTTGGCAACCTGAAACATAGTGTCATTTTTGATATATAAGGACCCATAGGAATTGACTAGTGATTTTTGAATTACAAAGTCCTTAGTCATATAGTTGTTATAAGTGAGATAGTCAATTGACCTTACTTGGTGGTAGTCGCTGTCATCTACAAACTTGCTACTGATAAGGCAGTCTATTGAATCCTCTAGCTCAAACCTTATAATATCTTCGGTCTTTATTGCAACCTCATTTAAATCAAATAAATTTGCTTGGTATTTTTGTATTTTTCTTGTAGATGATACCAGTAGGAAAATGCTAGACAAGACTATACATGATACACAAATATAAATCAGGCATTCTATCATAAGATATCCTTGCTTTTTGCTCCTATTATCTAAAACAGACACTTTATTTTTCTTGATTATTAAACCTTTTATCAAAACTATCACCTACAATATTATCTATTACAAGAATAACTCATATATTATCCTTAAAACCATACTTCACATATATTACTCTTAAAACTATACTTTACATATGTAATTCGTAAAACTATAATTGACATATATTATTTATAAAACTATACACATATACTATTTATCTATATCACTCCTGACACTTGGACTAAGTTCAAGTAAGGCTAGTTTGTAGTCGCATGAATAAGAATGTACCCTAGAAGTACCCAGCATGAGGGTGATTCTTTCCGCCTTTTTTCTTGATGTGTCTATAATATAGAGACTGAGTGGGGTTGATGACCCGCCAGACCTATTAAGGCTACCTATATTAAATGTCATACTATCATATCCTATATAGATGTCCTTTTCTAGGAACCTTTTTTCCAATATACCACCCTTGTAATTTTCGATTGAGTATGACTTGTTTTGGGAGTCTATTTTGAACTTATAGCTTACACTTGTATCTTGGGCCAGAACGATTGTATTCCTAAGGTCTGACTTTAGGTTGTTTATAGACTCATTAAAACGAAGGCCTCCTATGGGGTAGGATATGCTGGATATAGATAGGACAAGTCCAAGCAGGGATAGGCAGACAAGCATCTCAACAGCTGAAAATCCATCGGTCTTATTATTTATAGCTGAACAAGGTCTTAATTTCTTCATAGGTCAAATTCCTCTTTTCCTCAGGAGTTTTTATATTGTATTTTAGGTAGGGGTTGATTATCTGGCACCTCTTAGATATATACCTTTGAATATAGTCTTTTTTACTAGTGAAATACTTGCCTGGCACATGCTTGGGGTCTAGTTCATACTTGAAAATACAGGCTATGGAAAACTCTATGCTAGTATTATCAATATTGACCCTGCTGTTCTCAGCTATATTCTTGATAGTCACCCTCTCATCATTGTAATATTCCTTCTTGTAGACCCTCCTGTGACCGAGTCTATCCATAGTTGCAAAGTATCTTTCAAACTCAGCAGCTGAATTTGTGGACTCATAGGCATATTTGATGGAGTATAGGTAGTTTATCTCGGCACAGACAGGACCGATTTTGGCTTCATAGTCATTTTGTGCAAGAGACCTACTAGACTTTTCATATCTCATCAAATTTTGGTATGCCAGCATGCTTGATATTATTATGATTACTAGTATGTTTAGGCAAATCAAACTACTAAGTGATATGCTGCCAGATTTATGTTTATTCGGTTTTATTTGTATAGGTATAGTATTCATACTTGTTCTTCCTTTGATATCCTAAATCCATAAGTTGATTATCTCACTATAAAATAGGTGCTGGTCTTATAGGTTCTTTTCTTGTCTGCAGCTGATATATCTAGCCTGTACATCTTAAAATTATCATCTAAAAGAGTGTATCTCTTTTCAAATAGGTAGCCATCTTTTTCATAGATAATAGGATCGGCGCTGATTTCTTTATCGCTGCCGGGCTTTGACATTAGACTTAGTGATTGGTCTACCTCACTTCTTAGAATTTGGTATTGACTGTTCAAATCAACCGTATGTTTATTTATAAGAGATAGGTTGGCTAAATAGTTTGATACAATCAGGATACAAAGTGAAAGACTGAGGATTGCTAGGCACAGGTCTACCATAAGATATCCACTAGAAAAGCGTTTTGTCAAGTCGCCACCGGAAAAGTGTTTTACTTTAACAGTCATTGGTTTTAGCAATTTAATTTTATTCGTTTCTTGATACTTTATATAGGGTTTTAAATTTAAGTAGGTCATTATAACTCTCTTTCTCCGATATTTTAAAGATATTCTTCCGTATTTTAAAGCTAATTATTTTATCAATCTAGCTTATATTACTTATACTTAATTTTCATATTTTACACTAGTAGTAGGGAAGGTATTATAATATAGGCTATTATTTTTAAAAATGAACCAGATATTGGTTCAATAATATAAATTCAAAGTGTGATTTAATATATTAGCAATAACTTTAAATAGTAATTTAGGTAGCTATCTTTATAACTTATGTAGTATAATTAAAGAAGGAAGTTATTGATTTTTTGTAAAAATAAAGTTATTACAAGTAAGTAATATATATTTTATTGCTTGAAAAATAAGTTAGAATATTTTATTTGAGGTGCTAAAATGAATAAAAAATTTAAGTAAAATATATCGGATAATAAATTTGTGTATCTATTAATATTTACTAGGTAATACTAACCTATATTGCATGTTCAGGTACTCTATACATGAGTATGAACATTGTCAATAAAGCTATTTTATCTTTTGTTTTATTGCTTATATATTTATCCAACTATCTATTGCTATTAAATAACAAAAACAAATTAATTATAAGAAATGCATTAACAGTAGCTGCTTTTACAATACTAACAATAATTGACATCATCTATTTTGATATGAGCAATAAATATTTTTATGAACTATTTAGTGCTCAGCTTTTGATGGTATTTTTCATGGAAGACGCAGTAATAAGCGTACTAAGTAAAAAATTGTTTTTTAATGAAAGCATAAAAATTTATTTTTTTATTGTTTGGTTAATAGCTAGTATACTTACATATTTTAAAATTGTAAGTGGAATAAAGTTACTAATCATTTTAATGCCAATAGTTTACTCCTACCCACTAATATTTTTTATTATTACGTAAATTGATATTGCAATTTACGTATGATATTGATTTAAAAGAGGGTTTATATTTAAATCAATGTCAAGCAATTTTTAATATTTTACCAGATGATTTTGAGAAATACGAAGTTGAAATATATGTACAGAATTCTGATATTGGAAAAGTTAAAAAAATCAACCAATAAAGTTAGAAATTCCAGCATACCCATCTAGTGAGTATGGTTTTATTGATAGCAAAATAACTGATATATCTAAAGAAACAAAGGTAAATGAAAAAACTGGACAATCATATTATATAGTAAAATGTATAATAGAAAAAAATAAAGTTAGTAATAATATTAATTTGAATAATGATATGTTAGCTAAAGCAAAGATTGTTGTCGATCAGAAGAGAGTATTAACATATCTATTAGAAAAAATTAATTTATGGGATTAAATTTATAACTGATAGAAACGACTAAATTTAAATGGTTGATTGTATAATCAATTTGTACAACTAAATAAAAAATGATTCATTGCGAATCCTGTGTTAAAATATAAGTCACAACACAAATACATACAGGAGGTCCACAATGAATCAACTTAATTTTAACACAAAAAAGAGAAACTTTAAACACCTAAGTGAGTATGAAAGAGGAGAAATTTATGCCATGATCAAATTAGGTTGCTCAATATCTTCTATTGCTAGGCACCTAAAAAGGTCAAGAACCACTATTTACAATGAGCTTAAAGGTGGTAGGGTGGAACAAATAAAAAATGGACACAAGGTCATAGTGTACTACCCCGATGCGGGACAAAGACAGTATGAAAAAAACAGAAAAAATTCAAAAAAGAAGTTCAAGGTATTAGAATGTATAGATTTTATCAAGTTTGTAGAGAAATCATTTAAGGAACGGTACTGGTCTTTAGATGAGTGTTATGGTAGAGCAAAGTCAGAGAAAATATTCAAAAATATGGTATGCACAAAGACACTATACAATTATGTTGAACTAGTTATTTTGAATATAAAAAATACTGACCTGCCTCAGAGGCTTAAAAGATTACAAAAGTCTACAAGAATTCGCATAAACAAGAGAAAGCTTGGAAAATCAATATCTCAAAGACCAAAACATATAGAGCACAGAAAAAAATTTGGACATTGGGAAATAGACACTGTGATAGGCAAGAAAACATCGGACCAAGATGTTTTACTAACGATAATAGAGAGAAAATCTAGATACTATAAGGTTATCAAAATATATTCTAAATCATCAAAACCAGTAAATGACGCACTTTTAGATTATATAATGGAAAGCAAAACAAAAGTTGCTGAAGTATTTAAAAGCATAACAAGCGACAATGGTTCAGAATTTTCAGGGTTAAGTGACTTTGAGTCACTCGTAGCTGTGTACTTTTGTCATCCATACTCTTTATTTGAAAGAGGAAGTAATGAAAGACACAATGGGATATTGAGACAATTCATTCCAAAAGGTAGAAGCATTAATGACTTTAGTGAGGATGAGATTATGTATTTTGTTGATATTATAAATGCTAAGCCTAGAAAAAATCTAGGATACAGAACCCCTGAAGAAATCTTTGATGAAGAGATGGACAAAATATACTCTACGAGTGGTGTGGCTTAAGGTATGGGAGCCCTCTTTCAAATATCAGTTTACTAGTCCTAAAATACTAGTCAAGACTAAAATGAATAGGCAAGGCCTAGTCTTGACATATATTTTAGGACAAGTACCGATATTTTTGCAAGAGTGGCAAAAAAGTGTACAAATTGATATTGCAATTTACGGAATCAGAAAAGAAAACGGAAAGGAAAGAATCTATTCATAAAAACATTGAGAAGTTTGAGGATATGGCTAAAAATTCTGTTTCTAAAGATAAAATCAAGAATAAGCAAAAGGAGCAGAGCCTATGATAGAGAAAATACTAAAGGACATCAAAGGCTTGTTTAAGGTGCAGGATAAGGCAAAGTTTCTAAAGCAGAACATTCCCTATCTTGCATTTTTCTATGTTGGCAATATCTTCTCTCACCATATACGAGCCTATACTGGTGGCGATGTAATAGACAAAATATTCCAAGGGATATTATAGATTAACACCATGAGCTTTATTCCAATCATTCATCTAACTGACATTCTAATAGGCATAGGAGTAGCATCTTTAATTAAATTCATTGTCTACAGCAAAGACAAAAATGCAAAAAAGTTCAGACAGGGAAAGGAGTATGGTTCAGCAAGATGGGGAACGAGAAAAGATATAGAACCATACATGGATGAAAAATTACAGAACAATATCTTGCTTACACAAACAGAACGATTAACTATGAATGGTAGACCTAAAAATCCTAAATATGCACGTAACAAGAATGTACTTGTTATAGGAGGTAGTGGTTCTGGGAAAACTCGATTTTATGTAAAACCGAACTTAATGCAAATGCACAGTAGCTATTGTGTAACTGATCCTAAAGGATTAACCTTTTAGGGACAGAGAAAATAATAAAACTTGGAAAGGAGGTAATTCTCATGTCAAATACGAAAAGAACAGGACAAACAGCCCTTTATGGGCGTTTAAGTCGAGATGATGAGCTTCAAGGGGAAAGTAACTCTATCATCAATCAAAAGCAACTACTTGAAAGTTATGCAAAAAGAAACGGTTTTGTAAATATCTATCACTATACCGATGATGGAGTAAGTGGAACAACCTTTGATAGAGAGGGATTTCAAAAAATGATAAAAGCAATAGAAGAAAACAAAGTATCTACTGTGATAGTAAAAGATATGAGCAGGTTTGGAAGAGATTACCTCAAAGTAGGTTTTTACACTGAAATACTTTTCAAAGAAAAGGGAGTAAGGTTTATCGCCATCAATAACGGAATAGACAGTGAAAAACAAGCAGAAAGCGACTTTACACCATTTCTAAACATTATGAATGAATGGTATGCAAGAGATACCTCAAGAAAAATACAATCTATATTCAGAGCAAGAATGGAAGAAGGCAAAAGAGTATCGCCAAGCGTTCCATACGGCTATTTTAGAAACCCAAAGAACAAACAGGAGCTACTTGTCGATAAAGAGAGTGCAAAGGTCGTAAAACGCATTTATAATCTTGTAATAGAGGGATATGGAGTAACACAGATAGCAGATATATTAACCAAAGATAAAGTACTTATTCCGTCAGCCTATGCAGAAATACATTACCCCGAAAATAATCATAGCTCAAAGAAAAGAGGAATAGAAGACCCATATTTTTGGACACCGATCATAGTAGGTTATATTTTAGAAAAAAGAGAATATATGGGACACACTGTTCTTGGTAAAACAATATGCCTTGATTACAAAACTAAGAAACGCAGAAAGGCAAAAGAAGATGAACTCATTATCTTCAAAAATACCCACGAAGCCATCATTGACGAAGAAACATGGAACAACGCTCAACGATTAAGAAAAACAGTAAGAAGAAGTCCAAAGTATGGTACAACCTCACACCCATTTACAGGGCTTTTAATCTGTTCCGATTGTGGAGGAAAGCTAAGCTATCGAGAGCCGGCAGAACATAAAGAAAAGAAATATGATTGTGATTATTGCTTTGTATGTCAACATTACAGACACAGAAAAGGCTCTTGCAGTATGCACTACATCAAAGTAAAAACAGTGAATGAAATTCTCTTAAAATCAATCAAAGAAATCACAGACTTTGCAAAAGAAGAAAAGCAAGAATTTCTAAACGTAATGAACAAGTTATCCGACGAAAAAAGAGAAGAAAAGTATCAAGGAGATAAAGAAAAGTTAGAAAAACTGTCATCAAGAAATGAAGAACTAACAACCCTTATTACAAAACTGTATGAAGACCACGCACTTGGAAAAATTCCCGTAAAACATTTTGACAGATTATTTAATACCTATGATACAGAGCAACAAGACTTGGAAAAACAAATACAGTATTTTGAGCAAGAAATAGAAAGCTATCATCAGAGAAAAGTTGACACCGATAAATTCTTAAAAATGATAGAAAAATATACAGATATTGAAGAACTGACAGTACCAATGATAAATGAGTATATAGAAAAAGTTGTAGTCCACGAAGCAACAGGAGGAAGAAAAGGGAAAGACAGAAAACAACAAGTTGATGTGTACTTTAACTTTATAGGCAACTGTCAAGTACCAAAGAAAGCTGATATAGAAAAAATGGCTTAAAAATGGTATAATATTAAACAAAATAGGCTTGTGAGGGGGTGTTTTTATGTCGGAAATTAAAATTGAAAACCTCACTTTCTCATATTATGGATATTTAAAACCTATATTTGAAAATGTATCGTTTTCCTTTGATACAAACTGGAAAATAGGATTGATAGGAAGAAATGGAATTGGTAAATCAACTCTATTTAAGTTACTTTTAAATCAAGAAACTTATCAAGGTAAAATAAGCAAGGATGTTGAATTTATTAAATTTCCACCAAATATAAGCGATACTTCAAAATTAGGAATTGAGTTATATAAAGAACTAATATCAGATGAGGAAGAATGGAAATTATTTAGAGAACTTAATTTGCTAAATGTAGATGAGAACCTTGTTTACAGAGAGTTTGAAACGCTTTCTAAAGGAGAACAAACAAAAATCCTTTTAGCTATTTTGTTTACAAGAGAAGATGGCTTTTTACTTATTGATGAACCAACAAATCATTTAGATATGGACGGAAGAAAAATTGTAAGTGAATATCTGAAAAGTAAAAAAGGATTTTTGCTTATATCTCATGATAGAGATTTTTTAGATGGTTGTATCAATCATGTTATTTCTATTAACAGGAATTCTATTGATGTCCAATCGGGAAATTTTACATCATGGTATGAAAACAAAGTGATGAAAGACCAATTTGAAATTAGTCAAAATGAGAGATTAAGAAAAGATATTAAACGATTAAAAGAGGCTGCAAGACAAAGTCAAATTTGGTCTGATAAAATTGAAAATACTAAAAATGGTGTGAAAGTATCAGGTGTAAAACCAGACAAAGGACATATAGGTCATCAATCAGCCAAGATGATGAAAAAATCTAAGAATTTGGAGAATAGACAAAACAAGGCAATAGAAGAAAAACAGAGTTTACTAAAAGATATTGAAACAAAGGAAAGTTTATTATTGCATCCATTACATCATCATAAAAATCCTCTAATATCGGTTAGCAATTTATCATCATGCTATGGAGAGAGACAGATATTAAGCAATGTAAGTTTCGAGATAAAACAAGGCGATATAGTGGCTATATATGGTCAAAATGGTAGTGGAAAATCAACCTTGATTAAAATTTTATTAGGGTTACATCATGAGTATATTGGTGAAATAAAATCGGCAAGTAATTTAAAAATATCGTATATTCCTCAAGATACATCTAATTTAACAGGTAGCCTAAATGAGTATATTCATAAGCAAGGTGTTGATGAAACATTGTGCAAAACAATTCTTAGGAAATTAGATTTTGTAAGAGAATTATTTGAAATGGATATGAAGAACTATAGCGATGGACAAAAAAAAAAAGTTTTAATTGCTGTAAGTTTATCAAAGCCAGCTCATATATTTGTTTGGGATGAACCACTGAATTATATAGATGTAATATCAAGAATACAGATTGAGGAAATTATAAAAGAAGCAAAACCTACACTCATATTTGTGGAACATGATAAGCGATTTGTAGAAGATATAGCCAATAAAATCCTACAATTATAAACGAAATAGGAAATCAAAGTTTAGAAAAAGACTAACACAGAAACAGTAAATCAAAAAAGGTTTACTGTTTTTTCTTTGCTCAAAAACAGAAAGAGAGGAAAACAGAAAATGAAAAATATAGATGAAAAAATTTTAATGGCAGAAGAAGAAATCAAGCAGTTACAAAACAAAAGAAAAAAGCTAATCAGTCAGCAAAAACAGGAAGATTTTGAAAGTATCTTTACCGACAGCAAGGACTTTACCAAAGATGAATTTTATCAGCTAATCACATTTTCAAACATTAAAGAAGCAATCAATCAAAAAATCTTAAAAATCATAGAGAAGCGAGAAGAAAGCGAAAATCAAAATACAGAAAATCAAGAGGAAGAAATGGAAACAGAGGAATAGTCCCTTGTTTACAAGGGCGCACATATACACCTTAACAGGTGCGTGCGTTCTCCGAAGGCTCTTAGCAGAGGGTATATCAGCTAACGCTGATACAGGGGAGCTACACTCCCCTATAGAAATAAATTTCCTACCCCTTGTGTACTTCCCAAAAGAAATCGGATAAAAGCAATCCGATTTTTTTAGGAAGTCTTATCTATCGCCACCATACCCGTATCAGAAAAGAGAGAAGGTCTTATCTTATGGCGATATATCATCTTTGTATAAAGATTATCTCAAGAGGCAAAAGCAAAAGTGCAGTAGCAGCTTCCGCCTATCGAAGCGGTGAAAAGATAAAAAATGAGTATTACAGCATAGTTCATGACTTTACAAGAAAAGGCGGAATAGCCCATACAGAAATTCTATTACCACAAAACGCACCACAGGAGTTTTCGGACAGGGGAACATTATGGAATAGCGTGGAAAAAATAGAAAAAAGTAAAAACTCACAGCTTGCAAGAAAAATCGAAATCGCCTTACCTAAAGAATTAGATAGAAGTAAACAGATAGAGCTTGTACGATAATATGTAAAGGAAAATTTTGTGAAAGTTGGTATGTGTGCCGATATTGCCCTACATGATAAAAATGACGGAAACCCACACGCTCATATATTATTAACTATGCGACCATTAAACGAAGATACAACATGGGGAGCAAAATCAAAAAAAGAATATATCCTTGATAAAAATGGAGAAAAAGTAAAACTAAAAAACGGCAATTACAAAACCCAAAAAATCAATACAACCGATTGGAATGAACAAGACAAAGCAGAGCAGTGGCGAAAAGCATGGGCAGACATTACAAACAAATATCTTGAAGAAAACAGCATACAGGAAAAAGTAGATCATCGTTCTTATCAAAGGCAAGGCATAGAACAAATACCGACTATTCATTTAGGTGTATCAGCAACACAAATGGAGAAGAAAGGCATAACCACCGATAGAGGAAATATTAATCGAGAAATCAGAAAACAGAATAGGCTGTTACAGGAAATCAAGTTAAGAATAAAAGCCTTATTAAATTGGATAAGAGGAATTGGAAAAGAAGAAAAAGCAGAAAATCAAAATACAAAGTCCACCCTCCCACCCAGAGAAAATCTGCTATCCGTTTTTGAAAATCTTATCCGTAACAACACAGACAACCATAATGCAGACTTGGAAAAAAATATTGAAAGCTATCAATTCTTAAAAGAGAAAAATATCACTTCATTATCCGAGCTAAAAGAAAATATACTTACTTTAAGAGATAAGAATTACAAGACCACAAGAGTCATCAAAGACAGCGAAAAGAGCATTGAAGATAAAACACAGCTTATTGACCAATCTGAGAAATATTTGAAGCATAAAGAAACCTCCAAAGCCTATACCAAATTAAAGAAAAGCAAACGGGAAGATTTTTATAACGAACATACCGCAGAGATTATTTTATTTGAAAGTGCTAAGAAATATCTAAAAGAGCATTTAGGAGAAAGCAAGACCTTAAATATATCTAAATGGAAAGCAGATGTTGCCACTTTGAAGAAAGAGAAAAAGAGCTTATACAATAAAATATTAGAGATACGAGAAGAAGTAGAACAGGCAGAAAAAGTTAAAACCTGTATAGAGCAGTTGCAGGAACATCTAAAGGAACTATCACATAGTCAGAGCCAAGATTTAGGTCTGTGAGAAAGGGCATAAAAATGATATAATGTTAATTAATATAGACTAATAAATTGAAAATTACGGAGGTAAGTAATGTTGAGATTAAGACCTTATAATATAAATGATGCAGATATAATTCTTTCTTGGAGTAAAGATGAAATGGCTTTTTACAAATGGTCTGCTGGTGTTTTGGGAGAATATCCAATAACAAAAGAAAAATTTGGCTTTGTTAATAACCTAATGGCTTTTACAGCTATTGAAGATGATAATATAATAGGCTTTTTTACAATGCGAAGACCTTCAAAAAACTTTGATGAATTGAGGTTTGGTTTCATAGTTGTTGACCCTTCACATCGTGGCAAAGGATATGGTAAGGTAATGCTTCAGTTAGGTTTAAAGTTTGCATTTGAAATTTATGGAGCAAAAAAGGTTTCACTAAGCGTTTTTGAAAATAATGAACCAGCATATTTTTGTTATAAAGCAGTTGGTTTTGATGATGTAGTTCTTGATAAGACAGAAACCTATCATGTTTTGGGAAAAGAATGGAAATGTAAAGAATTGATGATTGAAAACAGGTAAATTCAATTTTGTAAATCGTATAATTTAATAACAACTAAAACAAGAACAGTAAATCAAAAAAAGGTTTACTGTTTTTTCTTTGTCTAAAAGCGGAAAGGAGAACTTATGGAAGGAGAAAAAAGGAAAATACAAGCACCACCCAATAAACAGTTAATAATGAATATTGGAAAGACAAAATATACTGTAAACCTACATTTCAAGCAAGGTACAGGCGAAACATACAAGGATAAAATACTAAAGCTAATCAAGAGAGAAACAGAGAAGATATAAATTTGTCAAAGAAATTTTGTTTATGTCCTTGACAAATCTTCCCAAAAGGAACAATAGTTCTTGAGTGTGGAAAGATGCTTGAAGATAATGGATATGAGATTAAAATTCTAAATA
>OBVS01000053.1_pt1 | contig 97558 bp, 88 predicted proteins | sample 1476211 | NCBI WGS metagenome assembly OBVS01 (sample SAMEA2580025, study PRJEB22360) | human gut metagenome | biome: human gut; feature: human-associated habitat; material: faeces | place: Denmark | collected 2008/2010 | reverse complement strand
ATTTTTTGGGTCAAATATATTTTAACACAAGAGGTTGTAATCTCTATTTTTTATTTCAAAAACTCCATACTTATTTTACACTATCGGCAAAATATGAAGACAATAAACCTACACCAATTCCACCCAATACGTCGGTTGGATAGTGAACGTATAAATATAGTCTAGAAAAGGCTATTAGACTTGCAAATACAAGGCAAATAACAAATAGTATATCAATAATCTTAGAAAGTCTAGCATCTCCCATCAAGAACTTGTCATTTGATCCCTCAAGTCTTTTAGTTTTTGAAAAAAACAGGGCAAAGACTATTGTAAAACTTGCCGATGTGTGACCAGATGGAAAAGAATAATCCCTTGGACTTGAAATCAATAATTTTATCAGTTTATTAACGTCAAAGGGCCTCACCCTAGCTACAAGTGGTTTTAGGATCAAATTTGCTATAATAAAATTTATAAGCAATGCTAGTACAAGATAAATCCCCAATTTTCTAGTCTTAGGTATAGCAAGTAAAACAAGACTAATAACAAGCCATATAAGACCCATATCTCCAAGTCTAGTCATAAGAACCATTAAGGTATCAGCAATTGGCGACCTGTAATTTTGTATAAAATTAAGGATAGATATTTCTACTCCCATCTACTACCTCTCTTTCAAACCTTATATCTTAATTTAGCCCCTGGATTCCAGGGGCTAAACTCTATAAAACAATATCCTAAATATTTAACTATCCTATTTAATCTGTCCTTCAACTATTTCCTTAGCAGCAGATAGGGCTTCATCAAGCTTAGAAATATCACTAGCACCGGCCTGGGCCATGTTAGGTCTACCTCCACCCTTTCCTCCTGCTATCTTGGCTACCTCTCTTACTATATTACCAGCATGGGCACCCTTGTCTATTGCTTCCTTGCTAGCTGTAGCAACTATATTTATCTTACCATCTGTTACATTGGCAAGGACAACTACACCAGACTCTAGCTTGTCTCTTAGCTGGTCTGCAGCCTGTCTTAGGGTATCCATATCCATTCCTTCATACCTGTTAGTTATAAGGTTTACACCCTTGATCTCTATCTTAGAATCAAGTACAGAGTCAGCATTTTCCATAGACATCTTAGCCTTTATCGCCTGTAACTCTTTTTCAAGAGCCTTGTTTTCTTCTACTATTGTCTTAGCTCTTTCAAATAGGTTGTCTTCCCTAGTCTTTAGGACGTCTACAACACTTGCAACTAACCTATCTGTATCCTTTATTGACTGGTATACACTACGTCCTGTGATAGCCTCAATTCTTCTAACACCAGCAGCTACACCTGATTCAGATACTATCTTAAATAGACCTACCTGGGCTGTGTTGTCAAGGTGAGTACCACCACATAATTCTATAGAGCAGTCTCCCATTGTAACAACCCTTACATTTTCTCCGTATTTTTCACCAAACAGGGCTGTAGCACCCATTTCCTTAGCAGCATTTATATTCATTACCTCTGCTGTTATAGGCATTGATTCAAGTACAAAGTCATTTACCATCTCTTCTATTTCTAGTAGTTGGTCCTTAGTTATAGACTCAAAATGAGTAAAGTCAAATCTCAACCTGTCTGGAGCAACCAATGAACCAGCCTGGTTTACATGCTCACCAAGTACAGTTTTTAGGGCCTTGTGTAATAAGTGAGTTGCAGAGTGGTTTCTAGCAGCATCCATTCTAAGCTCCTTATTTACACTTGTAGCTACCAAATCGCCTAGCTTTAGTGATCCACTTACAAGTCTACCTATATGCTTGATTGATGAGTTGGCACCCTTGATAGTATCTACAACTTCAAATACACCTATATCAGACTCTATAGTACCCTTGTCACCTACCTGACCACCACCGTTTGGATAGAAAGTAGTTGTATCAAGTATTAATTCAGCCTCACATCCCTCTTCGATTGAGTCAACAAGTTCATTGTCAGCAACTATAGCCTTTACTTTTGAATCCATCTTCAAGTTCTTGTATCCATCAAATTCAGAAGATGCATCCTCTAATCTTGTAAGAGGGTCTTCCTTCCAAGCATCTCCCTCTCTATTACCTCTGGCAGCTCTAGCCCTGTCCTTCTGAGCCTGCATTTCAGCTTCAAAACCTTCTTCATCAACTGTCATGCCCTCATCTTCAAGGATTTCCATTGTAAGGTCTAGTGGGAATCCGTATGTATCATATAGCTTAAATGCCATCTCACCAGATATCTGAGTCTTGCCTGCATCCTTAGTCTCTTCTGTATAAGACTTTAGTATTTCAAGACCCTGGTGTAAGGCTTCAGCAAACTTTTCTTCTTCTATACCTATTACCTTCTTGATGTAGGCTTCCTTTTCAACTAGTTCAGGATAAGCCTCACCACTAGTCTTGATTACAACATCTACAAGGTCATTTAGGAATCCACCCTCTATACCTAGTAGCTTACCATGTCTTGCAGCCCTTCTAAGAAGTCTTCTAAGTACATAACCCCTACCTTCGTTTGATGGAAGTATACCATCAGCTACCATGAATGATACTGACCTGATATGGTCTGTTATTATCCTTATAGACTTGTCGTTTTTAGGATCATTTCCATAAGTCTTACCTGCTATCTTACATACATTCTGTAGGACTTCCTGGATTGTATCGACCTCAAATATAGTATCTACATCCTGCATTACACAAGCCATTCTCTCAAGACCCATACCTGTATCTATGTTCTTGTTTTCAAGATCTCCATAGCTACCATCTTCCTGTCTATCAAACTGAGTAAATACTAGGTTCCAGAATTCAAGGAACCTGTCACAGTCACAACCTGGCTTACAATCTTCACAACCACAGCCATACTTTTCACCCTTGTCAAAGTATATTTCTGAACATGGTCCACAAGGTCCAAGACCTATCTCCCAGAAGTTGTCATCCTTACCTAGTCTAACTATTCTCTCCTCAGGGAAGCCTATCATATTCTTCCATAGGTCGTATGCTTCGTCATCACTTTCGTATACAGTCACCCATATTTTTTCTTCAGGTAATTTTAGCCACTGAGTTATAAACTCCCATGCCCAAGTTATAGCATCCTTCTTGAAGTAGTCACCAAATGAGAAGTTACCCATCATCTCAAAGAAAGTAGCGTGTCTAGCTGTTACACCAACATTTTCTATATCACCTGTTCTGATACACTTTTGAACTGTAGACATCCTCTCCTTTGGTGGTGTTTCTACACCTGAAAAATAATTCTTTAAAGGCGCCATACCTGAGTTAATTAGTAGAAGCGACTTGTCGTTGCTAGGAACTAGCGAATGTGACTTGGCAATATAATGTCCCTTGCTTCTAAAAAACTCAGTAAAGTTTTTCCTTATCTCATTTAAACCCATTTTTTCCATATATAATTCCTCCATATCAATTAAGATACTCTCTAGCAAACCAGTTAACAAAGATAAATACATAAAAGCCTATTAACAAGAGTCAACTATAGAGCAATAATAAAAAAGCCCGCTCCTGCATATGCAGGGGCGAGCAAATATTCGCGGTACCACCCTGATTCATCCTTAGACGGACATCTCAATGCTTTAACGCAGCAATACGTTTTGGTATACTTAGTTTCCACCAAAAGACTCAAAGACTGCTTCGAAAAACCTATCTAGGACACTTCCACCATCTGCCCCTCTCTATTAGAATCAGAATAATCTACTACTTCTCTTCATCGTCATTTAATATATAAATATATTAACTCATTTTCTACCATTAATCAAGCCTTTTTACAATCTTATTGACATAAGTTAACATGTGGAGCGTAGAAATTATCACTCGTGATAATTTCTACTACCATTCTATAATTCCACCACCAACTAGGCAGTCTCCATCATAGAATACAACGCTCTGACCTCTTGTTATAGCCCTTTGAGCCTGATCAAATACAACTCTTATCCTATTGTCGCCTAGGTATGTGACACTTGCCTTTGATAGGCTTGATGAATACCTGATCTTGGCATCAAACTTCCTAGTCCCATCCAGTGTCTCTATATCAAACGGTATGAAGTTGGCATCCTTGGCTACTAGCTCAGTCTTGAATAAGTCTTCGTTATCTCCTAAGACTATAGTGTTGTCCTTGGCATTTATATCAATAACATATGTAGGCTTGCCAAAGGTCATACCCAATCCCTTTCTCTGACCTATAGTATATGATATTATACCCTTGTGGTCACCCAGCTTATTGCCGTCCTTGTCAACAAATATTCCTTCATTGACCCGTATATTAGTCTTTTCCTTCAAAAATCTTTCATAGTTATTATCAGGTATAAAACAGATATCCTGGCTATCAGGCTTGTTATAGACCTTTAGGCCTATCTCTTTTGCCATCTCTCTTATCTGGTCCTTGTTGTACTTGCCTATTGGGAAGAGAATCTTTGATAACTTCTCCTGAGATAGGTTGTACATTACATAGGTCTGGTCCTTGTTTGAATTGGATGCCTTTTTAAGTTCATATATGCCCTTTTCTTCGTTATACTCAATCAGTGCATAGTGGCCAGTAGCAATATAATCGCATCCTAGCTCCTCTGCCTTTTTGAATAGGTCACCAAATTTTATATTTTTATTACAGAATACACATGGGTTTGGGGTGTGTCCAGCCTCATATTCCTTAATAAAATTCTCAATTACCTTACCCTTGAACTCTTTTTGTAGGTCTATTACATGGAAAGGAATATCCAATTTTTCACAGACAGATATAGCATCTTCCACGTCCTTTTCATCTGGTCTATCCCATAGCTTCATGTTGACACCTACAACATCATATCCTTCTTTCTTAAGTAGGTAGGCAGCAACTGAACTGTCTACTCCACCACTCATACCCAACAATACTTTCTTCTTAGTCAAAATATCCTCCATGTCTTTTAAAATTACCTATACTGACTATTTTCAATCATGTCATAGCCATTTAATACCCTTGATCAATTATAATATTTTTAACAATATTCTCTGATCAATTTTCCCTCTCGTCAATTAATTACCCAACGATAAATTTATTATCCATTTTCGTCATAAAAAAAGAGCACTGGGCTCTAATTTTATCACTATATCTTGTTCATTATACCAGTGATGTCGTCATCCCTATAGTTAAAGTTCGACTCATAATCATCCACCATATCTTGAAGAGATATAGCCATTGTTACTTGTTCTATACTGTCTTTTATTTTCGCCCATACATACTTTGTAGCACATGAATTGAAGTTTTCACAGGCATCCTTGTCTAGCAAGCAATCAGTAAATGCCATATCGCCCTCTAAAACCTTTAGAATATCTGCTACAGTGATTTCTTTAGGATCCTTGGATAGCATATAACCACCCTGGGCACCTCTTACGCTTTTTACCAATTTGGCTTTTTTTAGACTTGAAAATATCTGTTCCAAATACTGGTCAGATATATTTTGTTGCTTGGCTATATGCTTTAGGGATACTGGTTCACCTGTCTTTGAAAGAGCCAGCTCAAACATAGCCTTTAGTCCATATTTACCTTTTGTTGACAATTTCATAAATATCACCTCTCCTCGAATCAATTCCTAGTATTCTAGTATGAATTGATCCTAAGACCATATTATTATAATAAATTGGTCTTGTCAATGCTTTATTTTTTAAGACTATCTCTTAATATATCCATATATGACCTAATGCCTTTTTCAAACTTATTGTCCTGTGGATCATAGTAGCACCTGCCCAATAGGTTGTCAGGTAGGTAATCTTGGTCTATATAGTGGTTGGGGTAATTATGGGGATATAAGTAGTCCCTACCATGACCCAACTTTTTGGCCCCTGAATAGTGAGAGTCCTTTAGGTGGTCAGGTATGTCGTCACTTACCCTACTATCTATATCAGAAAGAGCCGAATTAATTGCAAGGTAGGCTGAGTTGGACTTTGGAGACGTTGCCAGCAGTATAGCAGCTTGGGCAAGAGGTATCCTGGCCTCAGGAAAGCCTAGTTGCATAGCAGAATCTACACAGGCCTTGGTAATTGCTATGGCATTGGGATATGCTAGTCCCACATCCTCAGAGGCGATTACAAGGAGCCTTCTACATATAGATATTAGGTCTCCTCCCTTTACCAACCTTGCTAGGTAGTATACAGCAGCATCAGGGTCAGAACCCCTTATAGACTTTTGAAAGGCTGAAAGTAGGTTGTAGTGAACATCTCCATCCATATCAAAATTATAAGCAGTCGCTAAATTCAAGGAATCTAAGACACTAGGGTCGATTACAATATTTGAATCACTATCAAGAATTGCATTATTAATAGCTAGTTCAAGTACGTTGATAGCAGACCTCATATCTCCACCTGATGCAGAGGCTATGACCTTTAAACAATCATCATCACATTTGAGATGAGATATATTATTTCCATTGTAGGTATTTACAATTCTCCTAAGTCCTACAACTATATCACCCTGACTAATAGGCTTGAACTCTATCACCACACTACGGCTTAATATGGCCTTGTAGACATAGTGGTAGGGATTTTCAGTTGTACTAGCTATAAGGGTTATATCTCCCTTTTCAATAAACTCTAGTATCGACTGTTGTTGTTTCTTGTTAAAACTTTGGATCTCGTCTATATACAGGAGTATTCCATTTGAATTATCTAGCTTCCCAATCTGGCCAATGACTTTTTTTATATCCTCGAGCGACGAATTTGATGCATTAATCTTGTAAAAAGACTTGTCTGCACTACTAGCTAGTATCTCAGCTACTGTAGTCTTTCCTATTCCTGGACCACCAAAAAAAATCATGTTGGGATAGTAATTTTTTTCTAACATATTATTGAATAACTTTCCCTTGCCTACAATATGGGACTGGCCTACTATATCTTCAATCTTTTTAGGCCTATATTTATCAGCTAACGGCATCACAATCCTCCTTTCAATATAAAAAGGGTCAGCCTAGCATACCTTTAGTGGTTGCCAGCATACCGACCCTTAAACAATCTAATATTTATCAATAACTATGACCACCGGTTACTAACCTCTGTGGTTCTTTAATTCTTCCAAAAGCTTGTCATTAAGTATTCTTATATGTGTACCCTTCATACCAAGTGATCTTGACTCTATTACACCAGCACTTTCAAATTTTCTAAGGGCATTTACAATTACAGAACGAGTTATACCAACCTTGTCAGCTATCTTACTTGCAACAAGAAGTCCCTCATTTCCATTTAATTCTTCAAATATATGCTCAATTGCTTCAAGTTCAGAATAAGAAAGTGTTCCTATAGCCATCTGTACTACAGCCTTCTTTCTAATGTTTTCTTCCATCTCTTCACTGATAGCTCTTAGTATCTCCATACCTATTACAGTAGCTGAATACTCTGCCATAACTAGATCATCATCAGTAAAAGGTTCGTCATACCTAGACAGTACCAATGTTCCTAGTCTCTCACCACTTCCCATAATTGGAACTAATGTAGTGTATTTGTTAAGTCTATCATGTTCAAATGGGAATATCTTAAGAATTTCCTCTTTAGACATATTTTCCTTTGTTTCGTAGACCATCAACACATTTTCAGCATATTCCTTAGGGAACATATTCGTATTTTCCTCATCTACCTGTACAGAACTATCTTCAGGTGTTATCAGATAATAACCCAACACCTTTCCTCTATTTCTTACAACATATACATTTGAGTTCAAGACATTTCCTAACGCACTTGACAACTGATCAAAAGACACAGATGTTCCAGCAGTTGACTGAAGCGTCTTATTTATTCTTCTTGTGTTTTCTAATAAACTACTTGCCATACTCCTTTTCCTCCTAATATATTTATATTATTCTACAGTACCTAAATATTTAGAATCCCAATTATCTATAAAGATATACCTATCATTATAAATCCATTCAATGAAATATTAACACAATTCAAGTCAATTTTCAAGATTTTTTACAATCTTTTAAATTTTCGTAATTTTGTACAAAATACATAATTGCGAACTGTCTGTATTAGGAAACTAAGGTCCAGCTATGGTCCCTATATATTACTTGTTTGTCGTACATTCCTTATTAGAGCAGACAGATGTCGTTTCCTTTTTTGTGACCTTCTCAATCATATGTGAACCACATACCTTACATATTTCACCTGTAGGCTTCTTCCACTCTACAAAATCGCAGTCTGGATAATTGGAGCATCCATAGAAGACTCTACCATTTTTTGTCTTTCGAACAATGATATCGCCATCACCACATTTAGGACATTTTACGCCGATTTTTTCAAGTATCGGTCTTGTAGTCTTACATTCAGGATAGTTCTTGCACGCCATAAATTTACCAAACCTACCATGCTTTATAACCATGTTGGCACCGCAGTTCTCGCATATCTCGTCTGTCTCTATATCCATATTAATTTTTTCTATATTTTCTATTGCTTCCTTGATTGATTCCCTAAGTGGGGCATATGATTCGGCAACTACATCCTTCCAAACCACTCCACCATCTGCTATCTCATCTAGTCTATCCTCCATCTTGGCTGTAAACTCTACATCAGTAAGCATCTTAAAATTATCTTCCAATATATCTGTTACAATTACACCCAACTCTGTAGGCTTAATTGATTGACCTTCCTTCTCGACATATCCCCTGTTTAGGATTGTACCTATAGTTGGAGCATATGTAGATGGTCTTCCTATGCCTAGTTCTTCAAGTGTCCTAACAAGAGATGCTTCGGTAAATCTTGCTGGTGGCTTTGTAAAGTGCTGGTTTGGATCTATATCTTCTATCTTTAATAGGTCTCCTACATTCAACTGAGGAAGTATCTTATCCTCCCTATCAGTGAAGTTGTATACTCTTGTATACCCATCAAAAATCTGCTTTGATCCAGTCGCCCTAAACCTATAACCAGCTATATCAGCTTCAATTGATAGGGATTCATATACAGCATCTTCCATCTGACTGGCTATAAACCTTCTCCAAATTAGGTCATACAATTTATATTGGTCTTTTGAAAGAGACTCTTTTATAGAATCTGGTGTTCTCGTAGTAAGTGTAGGTCTGATGGCTTCATGGGCATCCTGAGAATTTTTCTTTGAATTTGTTTTTCCCTTGCCACCTAAGTAGTATTTTTCCCCATATTCATCTAGTATAAACAACTTTGCAGCATTTTTTGCCTCATCAGACAACCTCTGTGAGTCAGTTCTTATGTATGATATAAGACCAACTGCACCTTCGCCAGCTACATTTACACCTTCGTATAGTTCTTGGGCTATCTTCATTGCCTTCTTTGTTGTAAATCCAAGCCTATTAACTGCTTCCTGCTGAAGCTGAGATGTAGTGAATGGCTTTACTGCACTTCTCTTTCTAACCTTTGTATCTATGTTTATTATTTTTATCATTTGTGACTCTATGGCACTTATGATATTGTCTACTGTTTCCTTGTCATTAAGGTCTAGCTTTTCATTTTCATTTCCATAAAAACTAAATTCAACCATAGTTCCATCTATGTTGCATACTAGGACTAGAGTCCAATATTCTTCTGGTACAAAGGCCTCTATCTCCTTTTCCCTATCGCATATGAGCTTTGTTGTTACTGACTGAACTCTACCAGCAGAAAGACCACGTCTTACCTTTTGCCATAGTATAGGACTTATCTGATATCCCAAGAGTCTATCAAGAACTCTTCTCGCCTGCTGTGCATCAACAAGATCATGGTTGATTTTTCTCGGCATTTTTATTGATTTTTTTATAGTATCTTTTGTTATTTCGTTGAACTCTATCCTACACGCACTATCATTGTCTATCCCCAAAATATAAGATAGATGCCATGATATAGCCTCACCTTCTCTATCGGGGTCAGTTGCAAGATATACTTTTGAAGCCTTTTTTGCTTCCTTCTTTAGGTCTTTTATAACATCACCCTTGCCCCTGATATTTATGTATTCAGGTTCAAAGTTGTTTTCAATGTCCACTCCTAGTCTACTCTTAGGCAGGTCACGAACATGCCCTACTGATGCCTTTACTGTATAGTGGCTTTTTCCTAAAAACTTTTCTATTGTCTTGGCCTTTGCAGGAGACTCAACTATTACTAAAGCCTTTGGCACTAGGCACACCTCCATCTTTTAATATATGTTAGGTGAAAAGATTGCACAATAACTCAATTGTTATCAGTTAATGCATATACATTATTACCCAGTTCAACGACTTGACCAATAAGATACAACTTATTGAGTATAGATATAATAGTTGCTACATCATAACCTGTCATGTCCTGAATATGATCCAAATCCATAGCCCCATTAAGCCTTAAAAGATCTATTATAGGGCCTTCTTTGTTTGAATTTAAATCTATCTTTACACCATCAGTCACTATATTATCACAAACACAACAAGTTTTACTAGTATTTTTATATTTTTTACCAATATTTTTTTCATTTTCTTCAATTTTCTGCATATTGGGGTCCACTTTTTTATTTAATTTGCCACCTGCTATACTATCAGATAGGCCAGGAAAATCAACAAGTATATCTTCTGAATCACATATAGGTTTTGCTCCATCTATGATCAACTTGTTACAACCCTGACTCAGACTAGAAAATATACTACCGGGCACAGAATATACATTCCTTCCCTCCTGTAGGGCTGTCTCAACTGTAATCATTGTACCGCTCTTTTTTTGAGCCTCACACACCAATACCCCTTTGGACATACCGCTGATTATACGGTTCCTATATGCAAAATTGGATGGCCTAGTAACAGAATCATAATTGTACTCTGATAGTATGAGACCACCCTTTTCTAGGATTTCATCCCTAAGCTTACGGTTCTTTTTGGGATATACTTGATCAATTGGAGTACCCAAGACCGCAACAGTAGGTGTCCCCATCTCCATACAGTATATATGGGCGTAGGAATCAACTCCAGTAGCCATTCCACTTACAATTATTATCCCTTTTGAGGCAAGACCACTCACAATCTTTTTGGTTGCAGCCTTGCCATAGTCACTTGCCTTTCTAGAGCCTACAACAGCCATCAGATCTGCATCCCTTAGAATCTCAATATCGCCTAGGTAGAAAAGTATATAGGGTGGATCATAGACTTGCCTCAGGTCTGCTGGATACAGGTCATCATCTATAGTTACAAAACCAATATTTCTCCTATTCATTTGCCCTATAGCTTCCCTCATGTAGTCTTGAGAATAAGGCCTTGACTGGTACTTTGTCCTTGTCTTTTTTTCTATATATGGAGACTTTATTATACTATCTATTATCTTTAGGTTTTGACTGGTATTTTTATTCAACAAGGATATATCTCCTTTATCATCCAAATTAATTTGACCACTTTCCATCAAATAGTCCCTCAATTTCTTCATCTCTACACATCCTATACCTAGGGCTAGCTTGGACCATAGGTAAAAATTTCTATCCATAACAACCTCCAGTATCTTATACGAACAATATCTTCCTTATTTTATACGAACAATATCTTCCTTATTTTATACGAACAATATCTTCCTTATTTTATACGAACAATGTCTTTATTATTTTATGCGAACAATATGCACCTATACTCTTAGACTTTACATATCAATAATCACAGAAGTACTTGTAGTAGGCCTTTCTATATGAAAACGCCTCTAGTATATGATCTTCTTTTATAGTATGGCTCTCGTCCAAGTCAGCTATGGTCCTTGCAATCTTAATTAATTTCATATAAGACCTATTGCTGAGCTTGTATTTGTTATATACCAACTGCAGTATATTCTCTGCTGACTTGTCCATCTGACAATAAACCCTGATATCCTCTGGCTTCATCTGCGAGTTTGTGTTGATATTCAAGTCCTTGAACCTATCAGCCTGTATATCCCTAGCTCTGTTTATGTCATCTATATAGTCAGACGATGTCTTATTATCACTTGAATTTCCAGATATGTCACTGTAATCAGCCTCAACTATCTCACAATAAAGGTCTATTCTGTCTAGTATAGGTCCAGATATTTTTGACCTATATCTATCAATTTCATACTGTCTGCAGCTACAAGGTCTGGAACTGGATAGGTAACCACAAGGGCAGGGATTCATGGTAGCCAATAACAAAAACTCAGCAGGATACCTGATTGACCTGTTTAGCCTTGATATATTTATAAACCCATCCTCAATAGGTTGTCTTAGGCACTCTATTATAGGTTTGGGAAACTCAGCCATCTCGTCCAAAAACAATATACCCTTATGAGATAGGCTGATCTCACCTAGGGATGAATTAGCCCCACCCCCTATCATGGCAATTTTGGTAGTTGTATGGTGGGGTTGCCTAAAGGGTCTAGTAGATATAAGTCCTCTCTTAGTGTCCAACTTACCCGCTGCACTATATATCTTACTCACTTCGAGACTTTCATTGTCGGACATTTTGGGTAGCATATTTTTCATGGCCTTTGCCAGCATTGTCTTGCCGGTACCGGGTGGACCTACCATAAGCATATTATGGTTGCCAGCTAGACTAATAAGAGCACACCTCTTAGCCAACTTGTTTCCCCTTATATCATAAAAATCTTCATCAAAGAGTTTCTTACCATCAGATGTATATCTAAAGGACCTATCCGACTGATTAAAATCCTCAGACTCAGTCACTATCTTACTTACAAGCTTATCAATATGAGATTTTCTGTCTTTTTCCTTCATATTAATAATCCCGATTGCCTCCTTTACAGACGAAATAGGAACAATATCTATACCATCTATAGCAGAACACTCCATGTAGTTATCAGCTGGAACAAAAATCCTTTTTATCTTACTTCCTAGCATAGATAGGGCTATGGCAATTATCCCCCTCATTGGCTTGATATTGGCATCAAGAGACAACTCTCCCAAGAACAGACTTTCCTCAAGAAAACTGTCCGACACTTTTAACTTGCCCCTCATAATCCCCATCAGAATGGCCAGATCTAAATATGCCCCATCCTTTTTCAAGTCTGCAGGAGATAAATTTACAACAATTCTTTTTAAGGGAAAATCATATCCAGAATTTGTGATAGCAGACCTAACCCTCTCTTTAGACTCCTTGACCTCAGTACCAGCTAAACCAACTATAGAAAAACATGGCATTCCCTTACCTATATCTATCTCAACATCTATGATTCTTCCCTCAATACCCAGTATCATACCTGCCTTTACCTTATTAATCATTTTATGCCTCCAAAATAATAGCTTTAATATATTTATAAACTTTTATCATATATTTATTATTTGATCTACATGGTGTCATACAAGTACCTTTAATTTTTGCTATAAGCTACTTGTATTTATATTCATAACTAAATATCATATATTTTTATTCATAACTAAGTATCATAAGCGTTTTTTATATGCAGTATTTTTCTAGACTTATAGTAGACTTCAAATACGTCAAATCTTATATTCATATCGTAAAAATTATTCTTTACAATAAAGTTTTTGGCTGTATTTACAATCCTTATCTTTTTATTTATATCTACTGCCTGGCAGGGTCTACCAAAGTATAGACTATTTCTTGTCTTGACCTCACCAAATACAAGGTAGTCCCCATCAGAGAATATAATATCTATCTCTCCCCTAGCTGTCCTATAGTTCCTATCCAAAACTTCATATCCATTTTTTTCTAGATAGTAGGCAACAGCATCCTCTCCAAGCCTACCTATTTCATAATTATTCATAAGTAAATAATCAACTCCTAAACATCAATGCCTATTTTATACTTCCTATTGTCTTTATAGGCATAAAAAATTAAAAGTTAACCTGTATTTTAAAATCAGTCCTTAAATCATTTAAGACCAATACTAAAGCTGAATTTGCATAAAAAAAGACTAGAGAAAATCGTGCTTCTCTAGTCTAAACTTAACTAATATCTACTACTTATGTCTGTCTCTTGGCAATATCTCTATCCAATATCCGTCTGGATCTGTTATAAAATATATACCCATAGACTCATTGACAAATACTACTACACCCATATCCTGGTGCTTCTTAAATGTCTCTTCATAGTTATCTGTATTAAGGGCAAGGTGGAACTCACATTCGCCCAAATTGTATGGTTCTGTCCTATCTCTTAGCCAAGTAAGCTCAAGCTGAAAATCAGTTTCTCCATCTCCTAAATAGACCAATTTAAAACTACCATCGCTGGCTACTTTTTCCCTAACTGGCTTAAGTCCTAGGGCCTTGTCATAAAAGTCCAAACTCTTTTCAAGGTCTAGAACATTGAAGTTAAAGTGTTCAAATCTCATATATTACCTCCTAGTGTAATGATACTATCTACCGTATATAACTCTAGAATCTATTGACTCTAAGTTTTTACACCCAGTCAGTATCATTGATCCTTCTAATTCAGATTTTAGTCTGTCTATATACATTTCTACCCCTTCTACTTCACCGCCAAACGATGCAGTAACAAAAGGTCTTCCTATTAGACAGGCATCTGCTCCTAGGGCTATCATCTTGAGTACATCTACACCTGTTCTAATACCACCATCTACAAATACCTTTATCCTCTTATTTACAACCTTGGCTATATCTTCTAAGACATCTGCAGTTCCCGGTGTATAGTCTTGTACCCTACCACCATGGTTAGATACGACGATACCATATACGCCTGCTTCAACAGCCTTTTCTGCTTCATCTGGTGTCATAATACCCTTAAGTATAAATGGAAGCTCAGTTGACTGAACAAGTTCCTTTATTTCATCGACAGTCTTGGCCTTTACTGGTTTACCATGTAGGCTAAGTGTAACAAGTCCACAGGCATCTATATCCACACCTACAGCAACCGCACCAACTTTTTCTGCCTCTCTTATCTTCTTTATAACATTATCATTTTCCCATGGCTTTATGAATACTATTCCCTCGCCGCCATTGTTGTCAAGTACCTCGAGGTTATCCAACAAGAACTGGTCTATAGCTGTATCACCTACCATAGCAAGAGTTCCCTTGTTTTTACAACCCTCGACTACTGGTACGATATACTCTTTTTCTGTTACTAGTCCACCCATATTTAAGCTTGTTCCAGTGATAGGAGCTGCCATTACAGGTAGAGATAGCTTTCTACCAAATAATTCTAGGCTAGTATCTACCTTGTCTACATCATGAATGACCCTCATATTCAGCTTGATCTTGTCTATGGCCTTGACATTCTCTATAAAGGTACTTCCTGTACCCTTGCCACCCATGCCTGGTACTTCACCTCTACACGCAACCCCATCGCATACACGACAGACGCGACATGTTCCATTAAATTTCCTTCTAGCTTCTTTTAGCATATCTTGATAATCCATTTCATATACCCCATTTCATGATTAATATATATAATAAATTTTACATTTTATTAACGAAAATACATTACTCCCTAAAGTTTATTTACTAGTAGAGTACCTTTTATAAGTGACTATATTTATTAAATAGTATAGTACCTTTTATAAATGACTCTATTTATTAAATAGTATCCCTAAAGTTTTTAAGGAAGCTCTCCCTATGTATAGGACATTTTCCCTTGGCCCTGATACCGTCATAGTGTTCATTAGTACCATAGCCCTTGTTGGAAGAGAAATTGTAGCCCGGATACTCCTTGTCATAGTCATACATCATCCTATCCCTTGTCACCTTAGCTACAATGCTGGCTGCCCCTATTGAGATAGACTTTGAGTCACCCTTTATAATAGGAACCTGATGTATATCCACTCCTGGTATCCTAACAGCATCATTGAGCAGACAATCAGGTCTATATTTAAGCTTGTCAATAGCCCTTCTCATAGCTATATAGGTAGCATTTAGTATGTTATGCTCGTCAATCTCACTAGGACTAGCCATGCCTATACCATAATCAAGGGCCTGGTCAAGTATAAGGTCATACAATTCTTCCCTCTTATGCTCAGGTATCTTCTTGGAGTCGTTGATGCCCCTTATTTTGGTACCCTTTTTTAATATTACAACAGCTGCTACTACAGGACCTGCTAGAGGACCCCTACCAACCTCATCTATACCTGCAACCAATTGATAACCAGCTAAGTATGCATCGTTTTCATATTGGCTGATCAAGTCTAGTCTTTGGTCTTCCTGCCTTAGTTTTTCAATCTTTTTTTCAAGTCTGATGCACAAGGTCTGAGTTGACTTTCTAGTGTCTTTGGAAAACATCTTTATAAAGTCATTGTAGTCTCTTTCATCTAAAGTGTCAAACAAATGCCTTATATCCTTTGACTTCATAGATGATATTTTATCTATATCATAAAATTCCATTTTTATCTCCTTTGATGATTAGCTATTAAATCCCTGATAATGATTATATCTTGATTTTTCAATAAAATTTCTTTATTATTTCAGAAAAAATTCCCTGATATATTTATTATAACAGGGAATTTAATACTTATGCAAATCAAAAATTATTACTTATTTATCAAGGTAATCTACAAGCTTTACAAACTCTCCGTTTCTCTTATAAATCCTATCAACCCTCCTATTTATATTACACCATACCTCATGGACTATAGTTGAACATTCTCTAGCCACGTCCTCAACTGTAACATACTCTTCACCAAACAATAGGACTTCATCACCTATCTTAACATCTAGACCATCAGGCAATCTGACCATTGTCTGGTCCATACATATATTGCCAGTAACAGGACATTTTTGTCCATTTATATATACATAAGCTCCCTTTCTTCCTCTCAAGAACCCATCCGCATAACCTATAGTTATAGTGGCTATTCTCTCAGTTTTACTAGTAAAATAATTTCTGCCATAACCAACAGACACACCTGATCCTAGCTCTTTGATATTTGCAACCCTACACTTAAAGGACATAACTGGCTTGATGGCTACATTTTTCTCAACTTCATCAGATGGATAGACCCCGTACTGGATGACACCCGGTCTAACCATATTGAAATCGTCATCATCATTCAGGATTGCTGCACTGTTTGAGCAGTGAATTAGCTCTATCTTAATGCCTTCTTCTTCAAGGCTATCTACTACAGACTTAAACCTTGCCAACTGAATATTTTTAAATTCTGGGTTGGCTTCATCTGCATTTGCAAAATGGGTAAACATACCCTCCAACCTTATATTTTCCAATTGACTTATCTTTTTTATTTCGCCAACTACATAGTCAAGCCTTCCTTCAACCACATATCCTATCCTAGACATACCAGTATCAAGCTTGATATGAAGTCTAGCTACCTTGCCCATACTCTTGGCTATTTCGTTAATCTTAGATGCAACATTATAGTCAAATATAGTCATCGAAAGGTCTCTTTCTACCATATACTCATATTCATCTTCCAAGGTTACCCCTAGATTTAGTATAGGAGATTTAACTCCAGCATCTCTCAATTCCTTGGCTTCTTTGGCTCTAGAAACAGCAAAAAAATCAGCCCCAATAGATTCATAGAACTTGGCAAGTTCTACAGCTCCATGACCGTATCCATCCGCCTTTATCACCATACACATCTTTGCAGAATCCGGTACCCTCTTTCTAAGTTCATTGTAGTTGAACTCAAGATTATCTAGGTTAACCTCAACCCAAGCGACCTTTTTATCAATATTTATCATAATATTACCCCCATAAATCCTATATGATTTTAAGTAGATTATAGGATTCTAAAGGTCAAAAGTCAACCATTTTTCAGAATATTTTTAAAAAACTGCCACTTTATTAAATAAAATGGCAGTTGATATATCTTTGGTATAGGCTTATTTATGCTAGATATCCCTAGGAGACTCTAGGCATATCCTACCTATCTTACCTTCTCTAAACTCATTCAATACAGTTGTAGCTATCCTTGTATAGTCAAGCTCATTTTTTGATATGATAAATCCTCTTTTTCTACCTATGGCTTCCATAGTGTCTATAGGCAGGTCACATATTGAGTCTAGCTTGTACCTTTTTATCAAGTCATTTGGAGCAATCTCCATTAGACGTTCTATCAACCTAAGCCCAAGAGTTTCAATATCTAGTATTTCATCTTTTATAGCCCTTGTAAATGCTAGGTTTAAGGCTACCCTCTGATCATCAAATTTAGGCCATAGGATACCCGGAGTATCTAGCAATTCCATATTGCCCCTTACCTTGACCCACTGCTTGCCCTTGGTAACGCCCGGTCTATCACCTGTCTGAGTAGACTTTCTACCAGAAAGCTTGTTGATTAGAGATGACTTACCTACATTAGGTACACCAACTATCATCAACCTTATTGGTCTCTGGTTTCTTCCCTTTTCAGCAAGTTTTTCCATCATATCAGCTGTCACTTCCCTACATTCACTGACCAACTTATCTACACCCTTACCAGTCATAGCATTGATTGTAATAGCCTTAACACCCTGAGATGAAAAATAAGAAATCCACTTGTCTAGGTCTTCTTTTTTGCACATATCAGCCTTGTTAAGAAGTATAATCCTAGGCTTGTCACCCACTAGTCTATCTATATCAGGGTTCTTGCTAGAAAGAGGGATTCTTGCATCCAACAACTCAACAACTATATCTACAAGCTTGAGATTGTTCTGTACCAGCTCCCTAGTCTTTTTCATATGGCCTGGATACCAATTTATATTCATATTGTCACTTTTTAAATACTCTTCATTATAGCTCATAATGTCACTCCTTTCGCAACATACTAGTCTAATTTATTTAGACTTACCAATAAACATAAAAAGGATGCCTAAAAAGACATCCTACTTTACATTATTCTAAGAATCCTAAGACTAAGCTCTTTTACCTCTAGCTTCCTTAATCTTAGCAGCCTTACCTGTTCTACCTCTTAGGTAAGTTATCTTAGCTCTTCTTACCTTACCGAATCTAGTAACTTCGATCTTTTCAATCTTTGGAGAGTTAACTGGGAAAGTTCTTTCAACACCAACACCGAAAGATATTTTTCTAACTGTGAAAGTTTCTCTAGCTCCTCCACCCTGTCTCTTAATTACTACACCTTCGAATACCTGGATTCTTTCTCTCTTACCTTCGATAATTCTAACGTGTACTCTTACTGTATCCCCGGCACCAAAATTAGGGATGTCGCTCTTAAGCTGTTCGGCTTCTATAGCCTTGATTAATTCGTTCATTTCTTCCTCCTGATTCATAGACGTACATAAATACCTTGCCTTAGTAAAAGAGGTACGCCCGTACTTTAACTACTTAATTATACCCTTATAAGCCGAATATGTCAACTATTTTTATAAACTACATTAAAACGTATTATCTTAACTTAAAACCATACTTACATTACTACTAGTATAACATTTATATTACTACTAGTATAACATTTTCCAATCATCTTTACCACTGTTGAAATATCAACATTTTTTAAATAAGTCAATCAATTTCCCTCTTTACATTTATAAATATTAGTGTATAATTATAGTATCTATCAATTTATTTAGACCTACATAATGAGATTAAACAAATGTCATTATATATCTTAAATATGTTGAAATTAATTTTTTAGAAAGAGGTGTAGATCATGGGAATTTACGAAGAACTATTAGCCCGTGGCTTGGTAGCCCAGGTTACAGACGAAGAAGAGATCAGAGAATTAGTCAATACAGGTAAGGCCAAGTTCTATCTAGGCTTTGACCCTACTGCTGATTCACTTCACGTTGGTCACTTTATGGCTCTTTGTTTAATGAGAAGATTACAGATGGCCGGTAACACTCCAGTAGTACTAGTTGGTGGTGGTACAGGTTATATAGGCGACCCATCAGGCCGTACAGACATGAGACAGATGATGACACCTGAAACAATTCAACACAACTGCGACTGCTTCAAGGTTCAGATGTCAAAGTTCATTGAATTTGGCGAAGGTAAGGGTATCATGGTAAACAATGCAGATTGGCTATTGCAGCTAAACTACATCGATATGCTAAGGGAAGTTGGACCACACTTCTCAGTAAACAATATGCTAAGAGCTGAATGCTATAAGAATAGGATGGAAAAAGGACTTTCTTTCCTAGAATTCAACTATATGGTAATGCAATCATACGATTTTTATCACTTATATAAAGAACTTGGCTGTAATATGCAGCTAGGTGGAGACGATCAGTGGTCTAACCTACTTGGCGGTACAGACCTAATCAGAAGAAAGACTGGTGCAAATGCATTTGCAATGACTATACCACTACTTACTAAGGCAGATGGTACTAAAATGGGTAAAACTGCAGGTGGAGCTGTATGGCTAGACCCTAACAAGACTAGCCCATTTGACTTCTACCAGTACTGGAGAAATGTTGATGATGCAGATGTTGTCAACTTTATCAAGAAGCTTACATTCCTTTCACTTGAAGAAATCAAGCCTATGGAATCTTGGGAAGGTGCCAAGCTAAATGAAGCAAAAGAACTACTAGCATACGAAATGACTAGCCTAGTTCACTCTAAAGAAGAAGCAGACAAGGCACAGGAAGCATCAAGAGCACTATTTAGAGGTGGTGTTGACTCAGCAAATATGCCAACAACTGAATTGGATTCATCAAAGCTAGTTGATGGTTCGATTGCCCTAGATGAGTTGATGATCGAGATAGGACTTGCTCCTACTAAGAGTGAAGTTAGAAGACTTGTACAGCAGGGCGGTGTCAGCGTAAACGACTCTGTAGCTGATGATTGCAAGATGGCTATCACAGAAGCAGACCTTAGAGATGGCGTAACTATCAAAAAGGGTAAGAAAAAGTTCCATAAGGCTGTAATTAAGTAGATTATATGTAAAAAATAAGGAGATCAGAAACTTACAATAACAAGTTTTGATCTCCTTTTTAAAATTCATATTCAAGCTAATCTTTTACTAGCCAGTATCCATTTTTGTTAGAACCTACTCTTTCTAAATAATCGTTGTCTCTAAGATATTTTATGTGTTTCTGTACAGCAGTCCTTGTAACACCAAGTATAGCTGAGAGTTGTTTTTGAGTTATGTTAGGGTTATTTCTCATTTCATATAAAATCCTTATTCTTTTATCACTTAGCCCTTTGCTATCAATATATTTACCATTTTTCCTAGCATCAGTTTTCCTGATTTTACTTTCACTCACTTCAGTTTTATCTATCCAATTAAAAGGTATATTTACTACAATAGAATTTTCTCTAAAATCAAATACATCTTTACCATATACGCTAATAACCTTTGGAACACCTCTACCGGAACGTTCACTTATGTGCAATTGTAAAAATATATCTGATAGTTTCTGATTGATAGGTATCGATTCTCCCAAATAAAATCCTTCTATAGTTTGCTTTGGATCTAGAGTACCTCTAGATAAAATCTCCACCCTATTATTATATACCGTAATCATAGGAGCGTTCCCATCGACCCACTTGTTATGTACAAACGCGTTAATAACTGCCTCTCTATAAGCAACCATGTCAAATAAAGCTTGATCTTTCCTAGTAACAACCCTATTCCTTTCATCTGCTTGTATAATATTTATGACATCTGAATACTCCAACACCTTATCTAGACTTAACAAAAGACAAGTATTACCAAACTCCTTAACAGAAAACAAGTTGCTTGCTTTTGTATCACCACTGAAGACAGATACTCGTATAGGTATATGGCTATTATCAGATAATAGTTGCGCTAATAAATTAAATTCCCCGTCCTTTGTAAGTAGTCCAAGGTTCTTTTTGAACGTTTCATTTTTGAGTGAAATACCCTTGCCAGCATAATAAGTAAATAACTTTTCAAAAGTTAAATCTTGGTACTCTGATTCGATATTGGTAATTGTCTTTTCATCATTCCTTAAAATTTCAAATAACTTTGCTTCTCTTTCAGGATATTTTGTCAAATTCACCTTACTTGACCCTATACGTACATAACGTATACCATCAAATGAAGTAGGTACATTTTTAGACTTAGGCACTTCAAGAATTACTATTCTCTTACCGTCAAAGTCTATTTCTTTAAAATCAAAAGCTATATCAGGTGTAACTTTTCTTGCCAAATAATGTTCTAACGGTTCGCCTTTAACATCTCTTCTATAATCAAATTTAGTTCCAGTAATCTCATGCGTACTATCGTTAACTCCCCATACCAAGTAGCCACTATCCTTCCTAGCAAAAGCAGCTGCATTTGCTAGTGCAGATATATATTCTCCTATACCATGCGGCTCGAACCAATTTTCCTTAAACTCAAACCATTCTACTTCTGTTTTATAATTTACTAGTTTACCTATTATCTGATAATAATCTTTCATATTAAAACCACCCTATACATTTATACAAATTATTGATAACTTTATTGACAACTTTATTGACAACTTTATTGACAACTTTATTGACAACTTTATTGACAACTTTATTAATAAAGTTACGATAAAATTTTTAATTAGTTCTCTATAAGCATAACTTGTCTATATATTTTCATATAATTTAACAAAGCTGTTTCTCTCTAATTCCAAGTATTATAGCATATATAACTTTAAAAAACAACTATCTATATTATTCTTTTAATATTTAGTTCACTACCTATTTTAATGATAACCTTTTTGATAACCTTTTTGATAACCGAATATAGGATCTGTTCACTGCCTTTTTAGTCCTATTTTAACTTGGAATATAGAAACCACAATATCACCAAATACCACCTTCTACCAAAAAGAGCGTTGACCACATAAAAATGCAATCAACGCTCTATATATTATTTATACAATATATTATTTATACAATTTATTACATACTTAATTCTATGCTAACTTATTAAAACACATTCTTCCTATAGTTAACATAGCACTGCTGTACTTCTTCCATCTTGACCTTGGCTATCTGCTGTAGTCTTGATGCCTCTTCATAGTCTCCCATCTCTAGAGATTCCTTGATTCTTCCATATATTGAAAGCTCGTTTAGGGTATTCTTCATCAGTTCATGCTTGATCTGCTCAATTGAATCCCACATCACTTCATCTATAGCATCCATAGAATCTGAAGTGTGTAGCTTCTTGAATGTCCTAAGTAGTCTTATGTTCCTATCTATAATTCTAGTAGAAAGCTTCTTCTTCCACTTGTCCAATGATCCAAGCTTGAATGACTCTATTATAGCATCAGTGAATACATCTCCATCTGTCAAGGCCTTCTTCTTTTCAACATTTTCATCTAGGTACTTCATAGCCTCGTATACAGTAGCTGGTGGCATACCGAACAATCTATTTCTCTCAACTAGAGAATACACCTCGAATACGTCATTTTCGTCCCTGTAGGCTCTTCCCTCTTCAAGGTAGAATCCCTTGTCCTGAGGCTGCTTAGATATTTCCTTTTCAAGCTCCTTAGTATCAAACTTCTTGTTGTCTGCAACTGCCCTGATACCGTCTAACATAGTCTGGTAGCAACCAGCTATAGTAAGGTACTTGTTAGATAGTGGGTTTGGAGACCTAAGTTCAAACCTAAGTGACTTGTCTGAATTGACATCTCTTATCAGACCAACGAGTACCGACCTATTTCTTGATGGCACTTCATAAGAATGACCAAGTGATGTAACTGTACATACTGGAGCCTCAAAACCAGCAACCAACCTGTTAAAAGCGTCATTAGTATTAGTAACTATAGGACCTAGAACCTCATAGTTCTTTAGCATACCCATCAATGAACCATAACCTATAGGGCTAAGGTAGTCTTCCCTCATATTCTTAGGGGCAAACATATTTACCATCTTACCATTCTTTAATTTTGCACCTACGCTGACATGGACATGGGCACCAGAACCTGCAACACCATGGATTGGCTTGGCCTTAAAGCTCACTTCAAGTCCGTGTGATTCAAATATATCATCTACAATATCCCTTACAAACAACTCATTGTCAGCTGCCTGTAGAGGTGTAGAAAACTTCCAAGATATCTCCAACTGCTCCATAGCGTGGTTAGTAGTACCAGTATTGTTGATTGAAGAATGGATACCACCGACTTCCTTGTGCGCCATTTCAGGCTCAATACCATACTTTTCAAGCTCTATTAGACACTCTTCTAGGCAAGTCCTAATCACTCCCCTAGTTCTCTTCCAATACTGCTCCTTTAGAGACTGAGATACAAATAGTTTCTCAAGGTCTGCCTTGTCCTCTGGTGTGTTGACCCAGAATTCCAATTCAGTAGCAGCTGTCAAAGATATACTTTCTATATCATCAACGCTATCAATGTTCGTGTTTTCTATTATCTGTGGATTATCCTTAATTAGTTTTTCTATAGCCTGAGTAAAGTGTTTTTCGGCTTTTAGCAAGGTACCTCTAGAGCAAACTATCTTGTTGTCATGCACTAGAAATGCTGGTATTCTCACTGTACCAACAGGAAGTCCCGTCTCAGGATCTATAAACTCCTTGTTGTAATCAACATACCAAGTTCTCTCAGTGTCAGGCTTAAGGTCAACCTTGGCATTGTTCAGAGTTGCTATGTTATGTAGCTCAACTGAAGAACCATCAGTCTGTATAGAACCCTTCAAGAATGAGTCTATGTCATCTAAAAATAGGCTCACAGGTATCTTTTCATCAGTGGCATTACCACCTATGTCTACACCCATCAACGAAACAAACTTTACATTTGGATTTGCTCCTAATATTTCCTTCAACTTTTCAGCTGAAAGGTATTCACTCTTTATATAATACAATAACTTTGACATATGTACCCCCTGTTACACTAGATAAATAATAATTTGTGTATATTTTTTCAATTAGGCAAATTAATATTCGTATTTTTTATTTTAATATTATATATCATTTACCTTATTTTTACAAGAGTTACTATATATTTTTTTACAATAAAGTATGTAATTTTTTACAACTTATTAGTATTGTATTCCTTAGTCAAATCTAACCTTTCTAACCAAGTTCTTCTTCCTAATCAAATCTAAACTCTCTAATCAAGTTCTTCTTCCTAATCAAATCTCAATTCACTTGCAAGCTCCTCAGGATCCACTCCACAAACAAAAAGGTCTGTACTGAGTTCAAATCCTCCAAAATTATACTTCCTAGGTATTATGTGTATATGGTTCCTAAATATAGGCCTATAATCCCTATCAAGCGGGTAATTATGGACTAACATATTAAAAGATATCTCACCATGATAGGCAAACCACTTTGAGAATACCCCTTCAAGCATATAGGCAAGGTCCTCAATATGCTCATCGTCCCAGTCAGATATTGCCAAGTCCGTCTTTTGGATTATCCTTAACTCACCACTGTACCTACAAGCATAAGGTACATAGGCAATAAAAAATTTAGAGTCCTTTATGATCCTAGTCTTGTTTTTTTGCTCTTCATCAATTATATACTCATACAAGTTTTCATCAACATCCTCATAGAAGTCCTCAGCCACTCTAATCTCCTTTTCAAGTTCAGGAGGTATAATATTCATAGAAATAATCTGAGAATGAGGGTGATCTAGTGATGCCCCTGAATTACTACCAGAATTCTTGAAAATATTGACATATGCTATACCCTCGACGTCTTTTAGGTCACGAGTCCTCATCTTGTACATATTAAGGATATTTTCAAAGTCTCCCCTGTCCATATTAAAATAGTTGGCATTGTGTTTGTCAGACTCCACAACAACCTCGTGCTGACCAAATATTTCATCAGTGGACATATCCAATATAGGGAACTTGTTAAACACAGATTTAGCTTTCCACCCACCATCAACTATGATTTCATCCAAGGATTCTCCACACATATGTTCATTACCCTTACAAAAAGGACAAGTCTTGGAGTAGGATTCTTTTTCTACCATCGGTGGTACTTTCTTTTTATTATCGTGCGGTCTTTTGTTTCTAAAGCTTGAATATATAACCAAGCTACCTGTCATCGAGTCTATTCTTATATCTTTCATACGTCACCTCTATTTCTTATTTACGCCGATTTCTTATTTACACTGATTTAATACATATTATACTGATTTCATATATATTATACTACATATGGCATATTTTGACTATAAACGAGGCGTCTAAACTACCCTACTAATATAAAGTTAAGTTTGTTGTAAATATTATCAGGCTTGCATAGTATATTAAAGTATATGCAAGATATTGCATTATAATACACCCTACAAGTCAATTTTAACATTATATTACTTTATTTTTTTATGTGATTATTGTTAATTTTTAAATATATGAAAAATCCATTTATTTTTGTGAGTATATATGATATATTAATTAAAAGAGGTAAAAACGTTTTTATTTTTTACTTACTGAATTAATTCAAATTTTCTAAATTGGATTAAATCTAATAACATTATATAAATACGGAGGTATTCACAATGAGATTTTCTACAAGAGTTGGTTCTATGCAGGCTTCACCAGTAAGAAAGCTTGTACCATTTGCAACAGCAGCTAAGAAGCAGGGAGTAAAGGTTTACCACTTAAATATAGGTCAGCCAGACATCAAGACTCCAGAAGGTTTCATGAAGGCAATTAAGGCATTCGATGAAAAGGTTCTTGCATATGCTGATTCAGTTGGTTCAGAAGAACTAGTTCAGGCTATGATAGACTACTACAAGGGATATGACATGACTTTCGAAAAGGGTGAAATCCTAATCACAAACGGTGGTTCTGAAGCACTTCTATTCGCTCTTATGACACTTTGTAGCGCTGGAGAAAACGTAGTTATACCTGAACCATTCTACACTAACTACAATGGATTTGCTACTTGTGTAGACGTTAGCATCAGACCTATAACAACTAAGGCAGAAAATGGATTCCACCTTCCATCTAAGGAAGAAGTATTAAAGTCAATAGATGACAAGACTAGAGCAATCATATTATCAAACCCAGGTAACCCTACTGGTGCAGTATACACAGTAGAAGAAATGCATATGCTAGCAGAAGTAGCTATAGAAAAAGACCTATGGATAGTATCTGACGAAGTATATAGAGAATTTACATATGATGGACTAAAGTATACAAGCTTTGGTAACATCAAGGAAGTTGAAGACAGAGTAGTAATAGTAGACTCAGTATCTAAGAGATACTCAGCTTGTGGAGCTAGAATCGGTTCACTAGCATCTAAGAACAAAGAATTCATAGCACAGGTATTAAAGCTTTGCCAGGGAAGACTTTGCGTACCTACTCTAGAAATGATTGGAGCAGCTGAACTATACAAGACTCCAAAGTCATACCTAGAAGAAGTAAACAAGGAATACTGCAAGAGAAGAGATACTCTATATGATGCATTAATGGAAATACCAGGAGTAATCTGCAAGAAGCCAACAGGAGCATTCTATATGCAGGTTAAGCTTCCAGTAGAAAACGCTGAAGATTTCGTTATCTATATGTTAAACGAATTCAGACACAATGGAGCAACTACAATGGCTACTCCAGCTGAAAACTTCTACGCTACTCCAGGACTAGGAAGAGACGAAGTAAGACTTGCTTACATCCTAAACTGTGACGATCTAAAGGCAGCAGCAGAATGCATGAAGTTAGGTCTAGAAGCTTACAAGGCAGCAGGAAACAAATAATACATAAATTATTAAAGGAGGTCGAATTTGACCTCCTTTTTTATTTACTATCAATAATATTGTTTATGTTAAAAGGAGGCAACACCACACAATCAACTCTATGAAACAATTAAAAAAATAGCCCACTAAGTGAGCTATTTCAAAAACTATTTAGCCGAGATGCTTTCAGTTATGTTGATGATGTTTTCCATCGATCCAACCAAACTGCTCATCTTGTCCATTCCTATTCTTTCCATCTTTTGTTCCAATGACCCCTTTAGGTAAGTCATGAAATTGTCTGACAATACATCACCAGCTTCAGTCATAACTATTATGTACCTACGTCTGTCTTTCTTGTCATTTACCCTCTCAACATATCCTTTTTCAACTAGGTCGTCAATCATAGTTGTCAAACTTCCCTTTTCAATATTTAACATATTGCAAAGTTCTGTCATATTGATTGCTCCATAGTTTTTGATGAATGTCAACGCCCTCAACTGCGTCTTATTAACATTCTTGTCCGATATGAACTTTTTGATATCTTCTAGGTAAAAATCGTTAAATAGTTTAGGTAGTGACTTAACCAAGAATGATATTGTGGTTTCGATACTGTTTTGCATTTTTTATTTCCCTCCGTTTCCTTATACCATCATAGTATAATAAATATTAAAACAAATTTCAAGAATTTTAACCTATTTTTTGGGTAAAATAACAAAAAATCTACTAAATTAGTTATCTTAAAAATATACTTAATAATTCTCAATAAAAAATCAATTAATTCCAAAGCAAATTTTTATATTTTCTTATTAATTGTTTTAGTTTTTCGTTTTTTGTCTCTAGATAGGCAAGTATTCTGCGATAGATGAAATCTGTCTTTTAACAAACTCGGGACAAAATTCATCCTACACTCACATATTACTATCTAAAGCTTAACTAATGTTTAACTAACATTATATATCTAACATAATTTGAAATAAAATTTACAAAAGACTTAAATTGTGTGAATTTTAGACTCAATTGTACTATTTTTAGTATATTGTATACATATCAAAAACACATATATAACTAATGCAATATAATTCATTATATTATATATTCTTTCCAAATTTATATCCTATAATCACGTCTATACTAATTATATTAAAGAAATTTTTACATAAATTTAACTTATTAATAGTCCTAGATACTTGTTTTTTTGAAACCAATACTGTAAACTAAATATATTATAGAAAATGGAGGTAATAAATTGTTGGAAATTTTTAAAGCGATATTCCTCGGTATAGTCCAAGGAATCACAGAATGGTTGCCTGTCTCTAGTACAGGACATATGATTTTGGTCGACCAATTCCTACATTTAGCAGGAAGTAAAAAGTTTGTCGATACTTTCTTAGTCGTCATACAGTTCGGCTCCATATTAGCCGTTTTAATACTTTATTTTGAGAAACTTAACCCTTTCTCCAAGAATAAGGGCCCAAAGGCTAGAAAGGCCACCTGGGACCTGTGGACCAAGGTTGTAATAGCAGTTATACCATCGGGTCTGATAGGGGTATTATTTGAGAAGAAAATCGACGAGGTCTTCTTCAATCCTACAGTTGTAGCCCTGGCCCTAATCGTATACGGTATCATAATGATATGGCTAGAATCAAGACACAAGAGACCCAATATCACCAAGTTCTCTCAGGTGTCCTACAAGACAGCCCTGATGATAGGTATGTTTCAGGTCCTAGCCCTAGTACCAGGTACATCTAGGTCAGGATCTACTATTATAGGTGCTACCCTACTAGGCACATCTAGGTTTATAGCGGCGGAATTCTCATTCTTCCTAGCTATACCTACCATGCTTGGAGCCAGCCTACTCAAGTTGCTCAAGGCAGGGTTTGCCTTTACAGGGTTTGAATGGTTTATCATGCTTGTAGGCTCTGTAACAGCCTTTGTAGTGTCTGTAATCGTCATCAAGATGTTTATGTCATACATCAAGAAGCACAGCTTTAAATCCTTTGGTATATACAGGATATGCCTTGGTATATTGGTGTTTGTATACTTTGCCTTTGCAGGATAAGGATAAGATTAAAATTAAAATAATAGGGTTCTCTGTCAAATAACGTTAGTGATAATTTAAATCAATAAAATCTATTAAATTATGCGGCAACATCCATAGCAAACTTATAGCTATGGATGTTGCCCTTTTGTATCTTGTACCTTTCCATAAGCATTATCCTTGACTTAAAATTCCTAAAACTCCTATATCCGTAATATACTCTTTTTATTACCCTTATCTTATTATTCTTACCCTCCACCATAGCATTTGTATAGTCATATTTTTAAAGTGTACATTCTTGTAAAAATATATACTGTTTAACTACCAGTTCTTTGTAAGTGGTATTTTCCAGTATCTCTTCAGTATTTTATATTCTTTATACCTGGTATTAAGCTTTTTCATCTCATTTATTCTTAGCTTGTTTAGCTCTCTTGTCAAGTGCTATACTATGGTGTTTTAGCCATAAATGTTGATTCACAACGCTTACAGAAAAACCTCTGCTTTTTAACCATTAATATCATTGGGTTTGTATTGACCCTATTAAAAAGTATTTTTACAGTCTGACTTGCATTTTTAATGATGTCATAATTTTCATTGACTATACCACAATTAGGGCAGCAGGCTGGCCTATATGAAAGCTTTCCCCTCAGGACTGTATATTCTACCCTCTTGATATTTTCTTTTTTGTTCCCTAAAATTACTAAATCCTTATCGTTAATTCCCAAGATTTCTGTTATACTAGCATTAGAACACATATCATTTCTCCTTATTATTTTTTTTGGCGATTTAAATTATACATGAGATTTGATCTGTGTTCCTATTTTTTGCAAAAAATTTAGCGTTGGGAGAGAATTTTTTATCTCACCAACGCTAAATATTATACGACCATTATTATATCACTAATGTAAAATTTCTTCAAGAAACACGAGATCTGATGTATTAAAAAAGGACGAGATAAAATCTCGTCCTTTTGGATTGCTTATATGTATTATATAAACCTACTTACTTATTATAAACCTAAAGTCTTTACAACTTCCTTCATAACTGCTTCTGAAACAACTCCACCTATCTGGTAAACATCAGTCTTAACTTCAGAAAGTACTCCATCCTTCTTAATAGCATCCATCTGATCCTTGTTAAGAGTAGAGCCTGTTAGAAGAATCGGTGCATTCTTAGCCGCAGCAAGAGGTCCAGCAGTCTGAGCATCTACTAAGTATCTGCTATCTCCACTAGTAACAAGTAAACCTGATACATTAATCATATCATTCTTTTCTTTCTCAGAGTAGAACTTATTGATTATATCAAGGTTAGTTGCATATCTATTTGAACCAGCAATTCTTTCTGAATCAGTTCCCTCACTCTTCAAATCCCTAATAACCTGAGTGGCAACTGTTCCCTCTCCACCTATAACAAATCTTTTAGTGAATTTCTTCTGTGCAAGGTAGTCTCTCTGGTTCTTATTTATACCATCCTTAGGTACAACTAGGATAGGGGAAACTTTATTAGAAGATGATGTCTTAGTTGTCTTGTCTGCTGCTACTGGAGAAACGGACATAGCATCAGCCGCACCTTCCCCACCTACGACAAATACATTTTCATCAGTGTCCGTATCATAAGATAATCTCTTTGCAACTTCTAAAGAAGTATCATATCTGTTACCACCAGCTAGCCTAACAACAGCTACGTCAAATCTATCCTTTAACTGTTTCTCAACAGACTCAGGAACAGAAGACTTTCCACCTACAATATATAGAGTTTTTGCATATTTTTTATCTAATACCCTATCAATTTCATTCATGGTAGCACTACTTAATCCATTCTTATCCGCAAGAAGGATAGGCGCCTTCTTGGCTGAAGCTAGAGGAACAGCAGACAAACCATCCATAATAGCTTCTCCACCAGTTATAACAACAGACTCTGCTGATTTATCATCCTCGAAATTTTCCTTTGAAACTTCAACAGCTGTAGCATATCTATTCTGTCCTACTAGTTTCATAAACTGACCAGCAACTACTGACCTGGCATACTTTAAATCTTTCTGGACAAAAGCTAAGTCATTCTGAGTTTTTCCATTTATCTTGAACTGTAGTGTAGCACCTCTATCCCCATCGTTCTTATCAACAACAGGTACTTCAAAACTTAGAGTATATCCTTCACCATCAGCTTCGATTCTAGAGTTATTCAAAGCATCAGTTAGAGTAGTTCCTAATGCAGGATTAAGTTTATAACTAGTACCATTATAGTTGAAAACAAATGGTGACTCCTTAGCATCTATAAATCTGTTAACAAAGCTAGCACCAGCCTCACTGTATCCCTTTTCTGTTGTGTATACATCGTTTATTTCAATAGTCTTAGTAACTAAATCTTTAACAACGTATAAATCAGTATCTCCTGTTGTAACATCAAGAGTAACTTCCTTGTCTTCCTTATTGGCAAGCGTATCAAACTTAACAACCTTATCAAAAACTGACTGATCGTTGTTAGCCTCCAAATCCAATTCCTGACCATCCTTGGCAAATGCCTTCTCAAAATCAAGAGCCTCACCGTTGACCTCAAGTGTAAGCATTTCCCCAGATTTTAATTTAAGTTCAATCTTGTCAATATTGGCTTTGTCAAGAGCTCCACTGCCTTCAAACTTCTTACCATTAACATATACTGTGATTTCATCAACAAAAGTAGGTGCCTTACCATCACCCTTAGCATTTATAAGATAATCGTAGATACTTCCTAATTCAACTGTTGTATCAGTCACAGCTTCAGATCCAGTTTTGTTTCCCTTGATATAATGCTTCTTTGTAGTTGTATATACAGATGATTTATCTTTTATACCCTTATCAACTACATATACCTTAACTGACTTTCTGTCCACAGAAAGTCTTTCGATTTCTCTAGCAACCTTAGTAGCATCTTCAACAACATACTTATTTGCAAGAGTTTCTGCACTTACATCAGATGACAAAGTATCATATCCTGCTTCTTTAAGTGTTTTTACACCATTTGCAATTTCACCATCTGTAGCAACTATTACAGCATATCTTGAATTTAAATAATCATCTACTTTATCAGCATTGACATCATTTATCCCATCCTGCTTTGGATCGGCATACCTAGTTTCTAAAGCCTTCTTTATTTCCGCATTTACAGTTGCAACTGATGTGCTGTTATGAGTTGTCATATCAGCATTTGCTATTGCTGGAGCTACAGTTGTTACAGCAGTAGCAGCAGCCATTAAAACAGCTATTTGTTTCTTCATTTTATAATTCCTCCCAACATATTATTCAATTACATTCCATTATTTAACAAATAGTGACCACTGGTCACTATTTCTTTCTCACACTATAATAATATTACAATTTTGTAATTTTATCAAGTCTTTTTTTGAAATTTGTCTGTTTTTTTATGTATTTCTCTATCCATTATAGTATATTTGCGCAAGTATTACAAGCTGTTTATTCATTTTGGGCTAGTTTTAACTATTTGTTTAATAAATTACAAACCCCCTCACAGTAAGGAGGGGGTAGGGGTAATAAGGTTCATATTGACAAATGTTACATTTTTTTACTTTATGTAACCTTTTACCGTGTTGGAATGAGTATATACTAGCAATAATTTTATTTTACTTTTGACTTTTTTACTTTTGACTTTTTACTTTTGACTTTTTTACTTTTGACTTTTTTGCTTTTGGTTTTTTTGCTTTTGACTTTTTATCTTTTCCCTATCTTTTTACGTTCTGATAGGTTGCTCTGTATTATCGCATCTGCTTTTGCCCTTAGACTGTCTGTTTTTAGATTTGTCTTAGGATTGTCTTTTTTGGATTCGCTTATCTCCATGAAACAGTCAAATACCTTATCTAACACGTCCTCTGGTATCTTGCCTAACTCATATAGTTTCTTTGGCTCAAGCTCTCTTAGTACTATAAAATACCTACTCTGGTGGCTCTCTCTTAAAAAGATATATCCACACTGGTACTCTATTATATAGTCCATAGACGTCCTAATCTTGTCCTTCAATAGCTTTTTTAACATATAAAAGAACCTATTCACTATATCCATTTCGCAACCTGCACCTCCCAATATTCTAACATACTCATTACTATAGCCTGTGAGAATCTCTATCTCCTTGTTGCTATAGCCATACATATTGATAAATATATCGACCACCAAGCTCAGTAGGCCACTACGCATCGATTTGAGGCTTTCTATTTTGACCTGCTCTCCCCTATGTTCATCAGCCAACTCGACCATATCATCTATGTTCTCTTGTGTGGTCCTGTTAGACATCCTCAGTGCCATAGATAGACATAGGTACTCGCTATCTATATATTGCTTGGCTAGGTCTACCAAGGCCTTCTCTAGGTCTTCCTTTGACTGATCATCTGTGTAGCTTTTGTCCTGGTTGATCGAGTCCGGCTCCTCATGTGCTTGTATTATCAAATACTCTGAATTGATCTTGTTAATTACATTGTGCAATCCGGGTCTGCTACTGACAAATATCCTCTTGTCCAGCCTCGTTTTAAATACACTTTCTCTTAATACTTGGTAATTAATCAAATCCTGTTCTCTTGACATTATACTCATAAGTTCGCCGATTCGATCATCGAAGTTCATAAGTTACCTCCTATTTATACTTTTTTGGGTATTTACTCTTCCCAACAACTATAATTTATCACATAAAATCCAACCTGTCACCATGGTTAGTGAAATAACTTGTTTTCTAATGTTTTGCCTTTGCAAAATCTCTAAATATTATTAAACTAAAATGCAACATTTGTTATTTTTTTTAAGATTTTTGACTTTTTAAAGAGATCTAGGCCGGTAGTTCCAGCCTAGTCCCTTTATAAAATTTTTTTATTGACAACTTTATTTTATTATGATAATATCTATTCTTACATTAATAAAACATACTATTTGCCTATTTTTACTTGTTTCTTTTTTAATATAGTAATTATATTTATCATTCGACTTAATTTCTTGCTAGACTAGTCTCTATAGCCCTTGTCAGTGATTTTATACTATCTGCTAGCTGGTCGATCTTGGTCTCCATCCTGACTAGTAGGTATACAGACATAGCTATCGGAAATCCTACGTTCTGTACTAGTTGTATGACTTGATCTTGCAATCACTATTCTATGATTAAATCCATAGCCTCTATTGATGTATCGACCAGTCTTGCTGATACAGCCTCTACTATTGGCTTGCCCTTGACTATCAGAGCCTTTTTCTCAACCATTAGGTCCATCACTGCCTTTACATTGGCCTCTGATACGTCCTCTCTAACCCTGTGTAGTGTCATAGATGTCTGTACCTTGTCCTCGTTCTTAAAATAAAATACTAAATACTTTTCCTTTGTCATTGTTATTCTCCTCTCTTTTTACGAATAGTTTGTTAAATACTAGCTATATTGCCTTTGTCTCTACCCTAGACATATCCACAAGGTTGAGTGTCTGTAGTCCAGCTACTGCCCTACCTATAGCCTGTAGGTCTTCTACTCCTACCTGTGGGTTTATCCTATTGACCACTACTGTTGCATACTTTTTCTTGTTGTTCTTGTCTACTCCGTTTTCTAGTCTTAGTTTCAAACTTGTCTTTTCGATTGCTGCCATTTACTTTTCCTCCTAAATATTATTTGCTATTGATCCGGATCTGTAGGACTAGCTCTTTCCTACAAGACCATTCTAACCCATAAGCATATATATCTATAAACATACAATTTGGAATTTTTAGTTTTTTTAGTCTATTAAAAATGAGTGATAATAAGGTTATCAGAATAACCCTATCATCACTCATTTAAGTTGCATAGCAAATGGTGCCTTAAAGCTCAATATCCAGTCGACAAGTCCTGCACTTATCAATTACCTATATTAATGAAGAAAAAAATCATGTACGTCTAACTTTTAGCCCCAATAACCCTTGAAAATAGACGGTAAAAAGGGAGTCTCTAGAGACTCCCTTTACACGTTGATATATCTATTATTTAGCTCCTAGAGCTGCCATTGTAATGTAGTTATATGGCTGGTTGAAGTGTGGTAGGAAGAAGATGTCTAGAAGAGCTATTCTGTCTATTGTTACCTTTTCCTGAATTGCTAGTGAGAACATGTGGATACCCATTGACATATCGTATTCTGATGCCATCTGAGCACCTAGTACTACTCTAGTCTTCTTGTCATATACTATTCTCAACTTAACGTCTGGGTTAGTAGTTTCTATAAATCCTGGCTTCTGTGTATCTTCAAAGTCAGTGTATTCTACTTCTATTCCAAGCTTTTCAGCCTTGCCAACTGTTATACCAGTTGATACCATCTTTAGGTCATATATACAGATACCATTTGATCCCTGTACACCTATTGATTCTATTTCTGTACCTGCTGCATTGTGAGCTGCTACGATACCACTTCTAACTGCGTTTGTAGCAAGTGCAATGTAGTTTGTATTGTCTATTGCATTATCGTATACAGTAGCACAGTCACCTATAGCATATACATCCTTCATGCTAGTTTCCTGCTTCTTGTTTACTAGGTATGAACCATTTCTAAATAGTTCTAATGATTCTTTACCAAGAGCGTTATTTGGTCTAAATCCTATTGATAGAATTACCATTTCTGCTGGTATTTCCTTCTTGTCTGTAACAACTGTACAAACCTTACCATCCTTGCCCTTTAGTTCCTTAACCATCTGGCCAAACTCAAGGTTTATGTTGTGCTTAGCTAGGTTTTCCTTCATCATGCTAGTGAATGGCTCGTCATAGTATGCTGGAAGACAAGTATCAGCTATATCAATCATAGTTACGTTCTTGCCATGTCTTTCAAATGCTTCTGCTAATTCAACACCTATATAACCTGCACCAACAACTGTTATATTCTTTATTTCTGGATTCTTTATCTTTTCTATTACTTCAGCAGCATTCTGGTATAACTTAACCTGCTGTACATTTTCTAAGTCCTTACCAGGTATGTTTGGTATTATTGGAAGAGAACCAGTTGCAAGTATTAACTTGTCATATGACTCTTCAACTTCTGTTCCATCATTTAATTTTACAAATACCTTCTTCTGATCGTAATCTACCTTATATACCTCAGCTTCCATTGTTACCTTAGCTCCCATAGCTTCTAGTGAAGCCTTGTCAGCGTAGAATAGACCATCTGGCTTAGATATCTGGTTACCAATCCAAAGTGCCATACCGCATCCAAGGAATGAAATATTGTTGTTTCTGTCATATACAACAACTTCATGTTTGTCTGCATAGTTACCTAATAATGTCTTGACTGCCGCTGTACCAGCGTGGTTTGCTCCTACTACTACTATTTTGCTCATAAGTATCCTCCAAAATTTTTATTTTTTAGTTAAAGCTTATTTGGTGTGAAAAGCATTTCTCTACACAACCATTTAATGCTAGTACTATATTACCCCACAAGTTTTTGTTTTAAACAAGTATCTGATAAAATTTTATTATAACAATTATAACCGAGGTTATTTATAGCAACACCCTAACCCTTGACCCCAGTCTTTGCAATACCTTGGACTATATGCTTCTGTATCAAAATAAATATAAAAAATGTAGGTAGGGTAGCAACTAGACTGGCTGCTGTCTGTAGTTCCCAACTAGTCTTGTAAAGTGACTGAAAATCTGTCAAGGCTAGGGGTATAGTCTTCATAGCTGGATCAACTATAAAGGCATTGGCAAACAAGAGGTCTCCCCATGAAACTATAAAGGCAAAGAGACCAGCAGTTATTATACCCGGAGCTAGTAGGGGCATCAATATTATCCTGACTGCCTTGACCCTTGAACACCCATCTATCCATGCTGCCTCTTCTAGATCTATTGGTATAGACGATATATATGAATACATCAACCATACTGTCATAGGTAGACTCACAGCAGTGTTGGCGATTATAAGTGACAGGTGGGTATTTAAGATTCCCATATCCCTAAATATAATACTCATTGGGTTGGCAAGCACCACTGCAGCAAACATCTGTGTCACTACAATTATCATCAAAAAATAATTCTTGAATTTGAACCTATACCTATTGGCACCATAGGCTGCAAAAGTCCCCAGTATTACACACACTATTGCTGGTACTATTGATACTATAAGGCTGTTTATTAGGGGCCTTACTATAGACTTGTCCCCTGCTAGTATGTCATAGTAGTTTGACCACTGTAATTGACCACCAAACCAAGTAGGTGGCCATACAGTCACATCATTGTATGTCTTTAGGGATGTATTTAGCATTATGAATATAGGAGATATGAGTAGAGCTACAAAGACAAAATATACAAGTGTCCTTATAAGCTTGTACCAATCAGACCTCTTCTTGTAGTTAAAGCTTGAACCCTTTTTAAAACTATTGTATCCTATATTTTTAGTTTTCAAGCTCTTATCTTTTATATGTTTCATTTAGGCCTCCTTGTCCATTTTACTTATGAGTCTAATATAGATAAATGTTATCATAAGCAAAAATGCAAATACAATTACTGATAGGGCTGAACTAGCACCTAGGTCAAACCTAGAAAATGCTTCTTGGTATATCCTGATCACTATGGTCTCTGTAGACCTCATTGGGCCACCACCTGTCAGTACAAATATCACATTGAATGAGTTGAAGGTCCATATAGTAACCAAAAGACCTGTCACAAGAATCAGCTTTTTCATCTCTTCTAATGTTATAAATTTAAACCTATGGAATATATTGGCGCCATCTATCTTGGCACTCTCATATAATGACCTATCTATTGATGTAAGACCTGACAAGAATATCATTGACACAAGGGATACACCCAGCCATGCATCTACAAATGCTGCACATATAAATGCTATGTCAGGATCTGATAACCATACTATATTGTGTTCTATAATTCCAAACTTGATCAAATAATAGTTCAAGTATCCGTAGTTGCCGTCCAAAATCCACTTCCATACTATTGCTACACTGACCTGTTGTATAGCCCAAGGTAGCAAGGATAAGAACCTGAGTGTCTTGGTAAAATACATATCACTGTTCAAAAACATAGCCATGAAAAATCCTAGCACCATTTTTATAATAACAGTTATAATAGTGTACTTAAGAGTCAATAGCATAGTGTCCTTGAATAGCTTGTCACCTAGTACTGCCTTAAAGTTATCAAGACCTACAAAATCCATTTGTCCAGTCAAGATAGATGTCTTTGAAACTGACTCCAAAAATACTAGACCTATTGGGTATACATAAAGAGCCAGCATTATCAATAGCACAGGACCAATTAGTATGTATGGCATCATTTTATTTATTTTTTTACTTTCCATACTACCTCCTCGTATAATAAAAGCCCGACTAGTAAACTAATCAGGCTAATATTTTTCTTATTATTTCGCTAGTTTTATATTGCTTATTTAGCTAATTCAGCCTGAGCTGCATCAAGTGCATCCTTAGCAGCCATCTTACCTGTTATAGTCTTCTGAACTGCTGTTATAAAACTCTTGTTGAAATCATCCCAGTTTGGAACGTGTGGCTCAGCAACACCATTTGGTATTGATGCTGCAAATGGCTTCATAAAGTCATCCTTGAAACGAGCGTCATTTTCTTCGTCCTTAAGTATTGGGAACCATCCAAATGCTTCTGATACTGGTCTCTGGTATTCAGGCTGTCCCATAAACTCTACAAACTTCCATGCTGTTTCCTTGTTCTTGCTTAGTGAAGATATAACATATGAGTCAGTAACTAGTGTCTCAGCTGCGACTGCACCCTTTGGAAGTGGAGCTACTGCATATGGAGCTTTTTCCTTGCCTGAGTCCATTGTTTCTTTTTCCCATGGACCTGATATGAACATAGCCAAGTTACCATTTTTGAATAGCTTAGACTGGTCATTTCTCTTCATAGATACTGGATCAGGTATTACACCATCAGCATTGAACTTCTTTAGGTATTCAAGAGTTGCAACATTCTTTGAATCATTTAGAGTAAATTCACCCTTTTCATTTACCATTCTACCTTCGTTCTGGTATATAAAGTTCAATATTTCATCTGTACCACTTTCCATATCTGTAGGTATAGCAAAACCATATACCTTAGGATTGTCAGCGTGAACCTGCTTAGCAGTAGCCAGTAATTCATCCCAAGTTGTTGGTGCCTTTTTAACTAGGTCAGTTCTATAGTATATGGCTCTTGATGAAAATGCCATTGGTATACCATACTGCTTACCTGAGAAGTTTGCTGTATTTAGTACATTTTCTACTCTCTTAGCCTTGAAATCATCATTCATATACTTAGATAGGTCTTCTACTGCTCCCATTTCTCCAAGCTGCTGTAATGTTCTAGTACCTACAAGCATGATGTCCGGAGCTTCCTTTGACTGATACATCTGTACAACCTTTGAGTTTAGTTCTTCCCATCCAACAGATACTATTTCTATCTTAGTATTTGGATTTGCCTTTTCAAATCCTGCTATACCTGTGTCTAGTTCCTTCTTTAGGTAACCTCCATCATAACCAGGTACTAACATTTTTAACGTAGTTGCTTCTTTGCTGTCCGCTTTCTTATCATCAGACTTGCCACAACCAGTTAAGACCATAGACATAGCCATAGTAACTGCCAAACTTTTTGCAAATAATCCTTTCATATCTTACCTCCCATAATTAATTATATCAATTATACCACTATTTCAAATATTTATATATATGTTTGTTAAATTAAACTAGTTTATGTATGATTGTTTTTATCTATATTTAGGTATTCACTTATATATAAAATATATACCAATTAATTATCTTAAGATAGTGTAAAATAAGTATGGAGTTTTTGAAATAAAAAATAGAGATTACAACCTCGAATAACGCTTTAGCATTTACATATTAAATTTTCAAATCCTTATTGCTCAGCATTCCGCCAAACATTGTATGATACATATCCTTAGAGGATTCCTCTATCTTTGTAATACTTGATATTTTATTTCCTGCATCTTTTGATGAAGCTCCGCAAAGATAAAAGGCTTCACTGTCCATTCCATAGTCAATGGCAATATACCTATCGTGATACTTTTTACCTGCAATTTTCATCTTCAGATTGATATTAGGGTAATCTTTTCTAAAATCGTTTAGGATATTTTTTGTCAGCATATCCTTGTTTTTCACATTGTCGCTAAAGACTATAATTTCAACATTGTCTTTTGCAGCCCTTAATAATTCTAAGGTTTTCAAGCCTATATAGTTATCTATTACATAAATGCTTTTCTTTGCAGACTTATATATTTTTGTATAAGCAACATCTGCTTCAATCTTATCTCCATTCATTAAAAGGAAATGCTTGTAAGTGTCTGGATCTATAAAATTATCCATCACCTTTTTCAAATCTTCTTTTGTAGCCATTTGCGACTTTATTTCAGCTATATCCTTTGTATTTTGATTTGTCTGTACTGCTATTTGAACTAATTCTTTTGAACCGATAAAATCTTGGTTTTCAATGATAAAATCTTTCATTTGCTTAAATGTTCTAACTAAAGCTCTGCTTTGCTTAACAGCAAGTTCACCTCTTAATACAGTCATCAGCATATAAATACCTTGTTCTGTAAAGGCATAAGGATTGTATTTAATATTACTTCCTCTACCAGTCCCTCTGTTCAAGGTGAAATTTTTGCACCTTGAAAGTTCTACCATTTCTTCGTCCGTTAATTGGAACATGAAGTCTTCACCTTCAAATTTTTCTGCGTTGTTTTTCACCTGTCTATTAAAGTTTTTTGTTTCATAACCATATATTTCAGCTAAATCTGCATCAAGCATTACTTTTTGCCCACGAATAAGATATATTTTTTCTTGTATAGTTTTATCATCTACAATAACTATCTCTTTATTTTCTTCTGCCATGAAATGCACCTCCAACATTATCTAAATTCTTTTCCAATTCGCCACGCACTGCGTAGCTTTTTGAATAAGTCTTATATTCTTTTATATTTTTCTACTCCGCCTTCAGCTTTTCCGATGTGTTCCACATTTTTTACAAGTCCCTTATTTACATTTTCATAAAACCATCTGCCAATCAATGCCGGCGGTGTTGCGATTAACTCTCTCAAAACAAATTCTTTGCCCTTCGGTAAAGAGCTAATTTTGTTTAATAAGGTAGTATATAGGTCAGCATAGCTTGTATTTTCTTGTAAACTGCTACACTTACAATATTCAGTAACGCTTGGGAAACCTCCCTCTATTGCTTTTTTAGTTAAAATTTCAAGTTCTTCATCGGTTACAGTAAATTGAATTCGCATTTATATCCTCTCCTTATAACTGAGTTTATTACCATATCATTATCATTTTATCATGAATACGATATTTTTTCCATACTGCAATTTTAAGCGACAATGTCAAGTTTCTAATCGATTCTTGCTATTGATTGTTTTATATGCTATTATTAATGTGTTTTATAAAAAAAGGGAGGTACTTATGAGATTCTATAATTCAATTACTAATTTTAGTAAGTCGGATAAATCAGGCTTAATTTGTATCAACAATAGAGCTTGTGGCAATAACACAATAACAAATACTGCAGATACAAGACCAGATGACCTATACAGTCTTGAACCAAAATACGGACTTGAAGTAATATCAAACGAAGAAGTTGGTTTCTTTATTCTTTTAGACCTTGAAGAGCAATCACAAGTGAATATAAATTCATCAAAAGATCTTGGTTGGTGGGGTTTGGATAAAAATTACAGGTTGGCTGTAAAGTCATCATCTCCAAGTCTAAATATTAGTACCAATTTCGTAGGATTTGTTGTAGATGATGACAATATTGAAAAAGCAGATATACTCCTAGATAAAAAAAGTATGCTCTGCTCCAAATCTCAGGTCCTTGTATATGTATCTGTTGAACATTTAAACTCATCATCTAATATATATACTGAATACAAAAATTCAAAAGACCTTTATCTTGACATTAATCTCTATAGGTCTGATGGGTACGATTCAGAAGAAATTGTTGATAGCTCACGATTTAATATCAATGTCCTAGATTTTAGTCTAGAAGATGATGACGATTATTTCTATATGGATCTATGGCAGCATCCTTCGTCATGGGCTAGACAAGCGGATCTTGAATATTATAGTGATGAACACTTTGAACTGATAGAAAAATACCTAAGGGGCATGAAAAGACTAGGTCAAAAGGTAATAGACCTAATAGTATCTGACTTTCCTTGGGCTGGTCAAATGTGTTTTGCTGTAGATAAGAATCCTTCAAGGCTCTATGAATACAATATAATAGACGTTACAAAAGAGGACGGAAATTATAAGTTTGACTATACAAAACTCGACAGGTATATAGATTTGTGCATGAAGTTAGGAATAGATAAGGAAATAAATATATTTGGTATACTTGGCAACTGGCATGGTTATGATTTCGGTTCACCAATCCAAGGCTATCCAGACCCTATAAGGATTAGGTATTATGATATTGACAGGGGTGTATATGATTATATAAGAGACAAGGATACCCTATCAGACTATATATCTAATTTGTTTGACCACTTAAATGAGCTCGGTCTAATAGATATAACTTATGTAATCGGTGATGAGCCAGGCAATATAGACAAGTTTAATTTATACTCTAGCTTCTTGGAAAGTTCAACTCACCATCCTATAAAATACAAGTATGCTCTACACAGCACTGAATTTATTGAAAACTATGACAAGGACCTTGAATCTTTTTCTATAAATGTGTTTAACCTAGCTAGTTACTGTAAGGACGGACAAATTACTGGTAAAATTGGAGAAAACTCCCACAAAATGACTTGGTACTCTTGTTGTTTCCCTCAGACTTTTAATATATTCATTAAGAGTCCCCTAATTGAGTCAATGTTGACTGGCTTTTATACTTATATCTGGAATATGAAGGGTATGCTCAGGTGGGCATATGGGCTCTATGTTGAAGACCCAATTTCTAATATAAGATACAAGCCAAATAAATGGCCAGCTGGGGATATGCTATATGTCTATCCAAACAAGGACAAGAGTCCCCTATCATCACTTAGGGAAAAAAACACCCTATATGGAGTGCAGGACTTCAATATATTCAAGAAATTAGAAGGCAAGATACCTAATTTATATGATAGAATAAGGAATGACTTTGGCATAAAAATCAACATAGGTAAAAAATCATGCGATACTAACCTAGCTGATAGTCCAATAAATGGAGACATAGTCCTAGATGACTATCCAGACTACAATAAATATAGGTCTATTAGAAATAGCTATATCAAGGAATATATAGAAAAAGTATAGAAATAAATAAATAGAAAAAAGTATAGAAAAAGCGTAGAAGTAAATAGAAAGATCATAAAAAAAATAAACCAACAAATTTAAACAGCATCCTAGACTAAAGTAAATAGCTAAGATGCTGTTTAATTATAATATATTTAAGTCTCTGTCAGTAATTTTATAATATCGCTACTCTCACTAGTATAGGACATTATCAAGCACAAGTACTCTTCTGCCCTAGTCATAGCAACATATACCTTATTTAAGTCTCCTGCAAAATCATTTACTAGGTAGTCTTGCTCATCTTTGCTGATACTGTGGTTGTATAGCATCTCCAACTCACATATTATAACAGCCTTGTATGACAAGGACTTTATAGAGTATATGTTTGATACTGTAACACCATTTTTGGGACTTACTAGTGTTATGGTATCATCTGCCATTGTATAGGCAATACCAGCCTCTTCTAATGACTTTCTTAGCATATACTGAAAATATATAACCTTGCCATTTTTAAGCCTCTTCTTATTGAAAGGATAGACTACTGCAATATCTTCTGGTCTGTAGCCCTTATCATTGACTAGGTGGTTGATCTCCCATATTACGGATTTTATCTGCTCATCTAAATCATCAATCTTGACTATATTCACAGACTCACTAGACTTGTACATTGCCCTAGTCTTCTTGAACATATCTATTGCGATATTGGCCCTGACCTTTCTCAATAGCTTGTTTGACCTGTCGCAATAATCATTTATATAGTCCACTATCTTGTTTGACTGTAGGTAGTTGTTTTTAAGTTCCAACTCATCCTCATACTCAATAGCCTTGGCACGACACTTGTATATATTTAGGTTATTATTTATATTATAGGCCTTACATATAGATATATTGAATATATATTTCTTGCTATATAAAAACTCGTGCATCAAAAGTATTTCATCTTCATTGAAGTTCTCTCCCTCACTGACGAATATACCCTTGAACATCTTCTTGTTTTTCACAGAGTTTTGTACCTGTTTCATAACATTAGTAAAGGCCTTATCGTAGTTCTTTTTTAGTGTATTGTAGTCTATAACTAGGTCATTGGCCTTGGCAACCTTGAATACAAAGGAGCTAAAAGTATGGAGTTCTATATTTGACATATCTACCCTCATCAGACTAAGTAGCTCTAGACACCTGTTGTACTGTTGTTTTGTAAATGTCAGAAACAAAAACTTGTGGTGGGGATATATCTTAGATAGCTTTATCAGTCTAGCTAGCATAATACTAGTTTTGCCGGTTCCAGCCCCTCCAAGTATAACATGGTTTCCATAATCAGCAGAATTTACGCACTCGATCTGCTTGTCATCCATCATTACCATTTTGTATCCTAGGTTTAGCCCTGAGAATGTAATCTTTTTGATGTGTTTGTTGTAGCTATTGCCCTTTGTGAGTACAAAATATTCTGAACAAATATTGTACAAAAATATACCTAGTGCAACATCACTGTTTTCTTGCCCAAGCAAGGAGTCGAGTTTAGCCAAGTCACCGATAAGTTCTTGGGCCTCATTTCCACAAATAATGCTATTGTCTACAAATTCACCTAGGCTATAAGTATCAACTATCTCCTCTATATAAGGCATAACATAGACAAAATTGTAGGAAATCTCTGGGTATAGCTTGGTCATCTTTGAGGCCATCAGCTTGTGTTCCTCGTTCATGACCTCTAGAATCTCTTCATCAAGAAATGAAAACAAGTCCTCAGTAGTATCCATGAATTTTATAAATAATATCCTATTATTTTTTTTGTACAGCATATCAATATTAATACCCTTAAATGGTATCGGATTTGGTATGATATAAGCATCATCACCCAACTTGTTGTATATTTCAAGTTCAAAATCCTTAAGTTTGAGAGCATCCAAGTGTGATTTTATATCTGAGAATAAATTGCTCACTCAACCACCTCCTATTAGGATTATTATACCATCTTACTAGTTTATATACAAATCATATTTATCCATATAATAGTTTATATACAAATCATATTTATCCATATAAATATTATCATTCATTAACTTTAATTTCACCTTAAAAGATTTATCAGTCTATAAAAAACTTTTGGTATATAAAAAAAGAGTGCATAAGCACTCTTTTAATATTATTATTTAGCATAGTCAGTCGCTCTAGTCTCTCTAATGATACTAACCTTTATCTGACCTGGATAGTCTAGATCTTCTTCTATCCTCTTTGTCATGTCTCTTGCTAGTAGGTGCATTTCTTCGTCACTTACTTCTTCTGGCTTAACCATTATTCTTACTTCTCTACCAGCCTGAATAGCAAATGATTTTTCAACACCTTCATAAGAGTTAGTGATTTCTTCTAACTTTTCAAGTCTCTTGATATATGATTCAAGAGTTTCACGTCTTGCTCCTGGTCTTGCAGCTGATACAGCATCTGCTGCTGTTACAAGTACAGCCTCAACAGTCTGTGGTTCATAGTCACCGTGGTGGGTACTCATTGCATGGATGACTTCCTTAGATTCTTTGTACTTCTTCAACAAGTCCATACCAATCTCAATGTGTGTACCTTCTATTTCATGGTCAACTGCCTTACCTATATCATGTACCAAACCTGCTCTCTTGGCAAGCTTTGGATCTGCTCCAATTTCCTCTGCCATGATACCAGCCAATATTGAAACTTCAATAGAGTGCTTTAACACATTCTGTCCGTAACTTGTTCTGTATTTTAGTCTACCCAACAGTTTTACGATTTCAGGATGTAGCCCATGTACTCCTGTATCAAACATTGCCTGTTCTCCAGCTTCCTTGATAATACTCTGAACTTCTTTCTTACCCTTTTCAACCATTTCTTCTATTCTGGCTGGATGTATTCTACCATCTGAGATTAAGTTTTCAAGGGCTATCCTTGCAACTTCTCTTCTTAATGGGTCAAAGCCTGATAATATCACTGCTTCTGGAGTATCATCGATTATTAAATCTATACCTGTCAAAGTTTCTAGGGCCCTGATATTTCTTCCTTCACGTCCTATGATTCTACCCTTCATTTCATCGTTAGGTAGGTTGACTACTGATACAGTAGTCTCAGCAACGTGGTCTGCAGAACATTTCTGAATAGCATAGCCAATTATTTCTCTAGCTCTCTTTTCAGCTTCTTCCTTAGCCTTGTACTCCTTTTCCTTAATCATCAATGACATTTCTCTTCTTACATCTCTCTCTGCATTTGAAAGGATTATTTCTTTTGCCTCTTCAGTTGTAAATCCTGAGATACTTTCAAGCTTCTGTACCTGCTGCTCCCTAATTTGATCAACTTCGTCTTCCTTTTTCTTTACATCTTCAACTTTTCTTGTAAGATTTACTTCCTTCTGTTCTAAAGATTGCATTTTCCTATCAAGAGTCTCCTCTTTCTGTAGAACTCTCTTTTCATATTTCTGTACTTCGTTTCTTCTTTCTTTGTTTTCTCTTTCACCCTCAGTACGTAATCTATGAATCTCTTCTTTAGCTTCAAGAAGTTTCTCTTTTTTAACAGTCTCAGAGTCTCTGTTAGCCTTTTCGACAATTTCCTTAGCCAGTGTTTCGGCCTGTCCAATCTTAGCTTCAGAGATGTTTTTTCTGATAACATAACCAATCAGTAATCCTATTATAACTGCTATAGCGGCAGTTCCTATAATATATACTATTATTATGTCCACCTCCTTTTTCTTATTCTGTTTTCAAGGTTCAAAATCTTGTTCTATTATTACATTTGAGTTCAATGGTTTCTTGTCTAAAAGACACCACCATAATGGATATAATACCTATTTGATATCTAGCCCATCATGAGCAAAACATCTACTATAACATTTATCCCTATATCCTATTTTATAATCTTTTATCAATAATGTCAATTAATTGTAAATATTTGTTTTTTTTTACTTAAAATTATACAAAAATCCGTAGACAGCTAGACATCCAAAGCTAGAACAAGTATCTAACATTTGATATCAATATACCATCTACGGATTAATTTTAAAATTTATGACTAGTAATTAATTTCCAATTTATCTTGCTAGAAAGTAAGTTGTTCCTCACCCATCTTAGCCTCTTCAATTGATATGTTCTCACTGTCAAAGTCAAGGCCGTAGTATTCTCTTACCTTTGCCTCTATTTCATTTGCTATATCTTCATTTTCTTCCAAGAATGCCTTTGAATTCTCTCTACCCTGGCCTATCTTGCTATCCTTGTAACTGTACCATGCACCCGATTTTTTGACAACATCTATACCTGTTGCTACTTCTAGTAGGTCGCCCATCTTTGATATTCCTGTACCGTACATAATGTCAAACTCTACCTGCTTGAATGGTGGGGCAACCTTGTTCTTTACAACCTTGACCCTTGTCCTAGATCCTATCATCTTGTCACCCTGCTTGATAGTTTCTATTCTTCTGACCTCTAGTCTTACTGATGAGAAGAACTTAAGGGCTCTACCACCTGTTGTTGTCTCTGGATTACCGAACATAACCCCTACTTTTTCTCTCAACTGGTTGATAAATATAACAACACAGTTTGACTTCTTTATAGATCCAGTCAATTTTCTAAGTGCCTGTGACATAAGTCTAGCCTGTAGACCTACGTGAGAATCTCCCATGTCACCTTCTATTTCTGCCTTAGGTACTAGGGCAGCTACTGAGTCTATTACTAGTATATCTACAGCTCCTGATCTTATAAGGGACTCTGCTATATCTAGGGCCTGTTCTCCTGTATCTGGCTGAGATATGACTAGGTTGTCTATATCCACTCCAAGAGCCCTTGCATATACTGGGTCAAGTGCGTGTTCTGCATCTATAAATGCTGCTATACCATCTCTCTTCTGAGCCTCTGCTATACAGTGAAGGGCTACAGTAGTCTTCCCTGAAGACTCTGGTCCATATACTTCTATTATTCTTCCTCTTGGTAAGCCACCTACTCCTAGGGCTACATCGAGACCTATAGACCCTGTAGGTATAGAGTCTATCTCTAGTGAAGAAGTCTCACCAAGCTTCATTATTGATCCTTTTCCGTGCTCTTTTTCAATTTTACCAAGTGCCTCATTAAGGGCATCCATTTTATTCTTGTCTATTGTCATTTCGTTTCCTCTCCATACAAACATTTGTTCTTATATATTTATTATAAATTAATAGATACAAAGTGTCAAGAACAAATGTTCTCTTAGAATACTTTTTACATACTAGCTAGTCTATCTACACATCTATAGGCAAATATTATTAAAAATAAACTACTTTAATATTTTTCCAAGCCATTACTTCTTATTGATGATCACGTCTAACAGGTCTTATTAAGATATCACGCATTGTAAATATGTGATATATGATATTTAATATACTTTCTTATGCCTATTAAACAATTCTTATATCTATTACATATCAGAAAATAGTTTTCTATTTGCATAGAAGTATTCGTAACCTGAATATAGGGTCAATATTGCTGCTATATATATCAGTACTCCACCTATTGTCTTGAAAACGCCAGGTCCCATATGAGCCCCTAGTAATAGGAATATTATCGCAAACATCTGTGTTACTGTCTTTAATTTACCACTTGATCCAGCAGCTATTACCTTGCCTTCTGCAGCTGCAATTGCCCTCATAATACTCACTGCCAACTCTCTTGCAACTATTATTATAACTATCCATGCTGGAACTAGATTGACTTCTATCATTGAAGTAAGGGCCGCTATAACCAGTAGCTTGTCTGCAAGTGGATCCATAAATTTACCAAAATCTGTGACTAAATTTCTAGCTCTTGCTATCTTTCCATCAAGCATATCTGTTATAGATGCAAGGGCAAATATAATCATAGCTATTATATACTTGCTTGATATAGGCAAGTACATACATAGTACAAATAATGGTACCATGCATATCCTAAGTACTGTGAGTTTGTTTGGTAAGTTCATAATAATACCTCCTTAAATATTTATCTTTTTCATAGTTGGTACTTCATCTACAAGGTGGCCTTTAAGGTCATACTCATAAGCTGATTCGACCAAGACATCTACCATGTCTCCTCTTGAAAGATCTCTTTTTGTTTCAACATATATGACGCTGTCTATCTCTTCGGCATCATATTTTGTTCTACCTATATATAGTGTATCGTCAATCTGGTCTTCTATCAATACTTCGTAGGTATTTCCTATCTTTTTCTGATTAATAATTTCAGATACTGACTGCTGGACCATCATCAGTCTCTCAAGACGTTCTTTTTTGGTATCTTCGTCTATATGGTCAGGAAGCCTGTCAGCCGGTGTATCTTCTTCTCTTGAATAAGTGAAGGCCCCCATCCTGTCAAGTCCCATATCCTCTACAAAGTCTAGCAGGGTCTCAAAGTCTTCATCAGTCTCACCAGGAAAACCTACTATAAAGGTAGTCCTTATAGTCGCATCTGGTATCTTTGACCTTATCATTTCAACCTTGCTCCTTAGCTCTTGGTTGCTGGTATGCCTGTTCATCAGCTTTAGGATTCTGTCACTGGCATGCTGCATTGGAATATCAAAATAGCTACATAGGTTGTCATATTTAGCTATTACATCAACTATTTCTTCCGTTATTCCCTCTGGATAAGAATACATGACCCTTATCCACTTAAAGCCCATCTTGGCTAATCTTTCAAGTAATTCTGCCAACATGACCCTTCCGTATCTGTCTCTTCCGTATACACTAGTGTCCTGGGCTATCACAACCAATTCCTTGACGCCTCTTTCTAAAAGACCCTCTGCTTCAGCCAAAAGATCTTCTAGCTTCCTACTCCTATATTTACCCCTCAACTTAGGAATTATACAGTAGGTACAATTATTGTCGCATCCTTCTCCTATTTTAAGGTAGGCTAGGTGGTCAGGTGTAGATATATACCTAGGTAGGTCTTCATTAAAGCTAAAGTTGATATCTCCAATCTCAACTATACCATCTCTAGTCATCAACTTGTCTACAACAGTTGTGATATTTTGGTAGCTTCCTGTACCAACTATAGCATCTATTTCTGGTATTTCTTCCTTTAATTCATCTGGATACCTCTGGGCAAGACATCCCGACACCAAAAGATACTTTAGACTACCCTCGTTCTTAAGGTCTGCATATTCTACTATAGAATCTATAGACTCCTGCTTGGCAGACTCTATAAATCCACAAGTATTTACAATAACTACATCAGCCCCTTCAGGACTTGAAACAAGTTGGTGGCCCTTCTTGTTCAAGAGCCCCAACATAATCTCCGCATCTACTAAATTTTTTGAACATCCTAATGATTCTAAGGCTATTTTCAAATCTATTCCTCCAATTTACTCTAATTCTAATTTAATTTTCTATAACAAACCCTCTAGGTCTTGCTTGGAAATAAGGACCTTTCTAGGTTTACTGCCCTCACTAGGACCAACTATTCCTCTTTCTTCCATATCGTCTATGAGCCTTGCAGCCCTGTTAAATCCTATCTTGAACTTTCTCTGTAGCATTGATGCAGATGCCTGCTCATTGGCTACAACAAACTCGATACACTCGACCAATAACTCGTCAGCTGAAGATACTTCATCAGTGTTTACATTTGATATCTTCTCTTCTATATCATTTGCATAGGTATGCTCTCCAACATCATTTTTGATATGTTCTATAATCTTGTCTGACTCGGCCTCTGATATAAATGCCCCCTGTAGTCTGACTGGCTTGGCTGCCCCAAGAGGATAGAATAACATATCTCCCTTGCCAAGTAGTTTTTCGGCTCCACCCATATCTATAATAGTCCTTGAGTCCGTCTGGGACGATACTGCAAATGCTATTCTAGATGGTATATTGGCCTTGATCACACCTGTTATAACGTCTACTGAAGGTCTTTGAGTAGCCACTATAAGGTGCATACCAGCAGCTCTTGCCATCTGGGCAAGCCTGTGTATACAGTCTTCTACATCATTGGCAGATACCATCATCAGGTCAGCCAACTCGTCTATTATTATTACTATTCTAGGAAGTGGATTATCCGTCTTTTCGTTGTAACTCTTTATATCCTTTACCTGAGTATCTGCAAAGAGCTTATACCTTCTATTCATCTCAGTAACAGCCCAAGTAAGAGCATTTGCAGCCTTTTTAGGGTCTGTTACAACTGGTATCAAGAGGTGAGGTATTCCGTTGTAGTTGGATAGCTCGACAACCTTAGGGTCTATCAATATCAGCTTGACCTCGTCTGGCTTGGCCTTGTATACCAAACTAGTGATCAAGGTATTTACACATACAGACTTACCTGAACCAGTAGAACCTGCTATTAGTAGGTGTGGCATCTTGGCTATATCACCAATTATAATCCTGCCTGCAACGTCCTTGCCTAGTCCCATGGCCAGCTTAGAAGGGTATCCATTGAACTCCTTGCTCTCTATGATTTCTCTTATGCCTACCATCTGAGACTCCTCGTTTGGAACCTCTATACCTATGGCATTTTTACCCGGTATTGGGGCTTCCATTCTTATAGACTTGGCTGCAAGAGATAGGGCTATATCATCTGTAAGGTTGACTATCTTACTCACCTTAACACCCGGTCTTGGCTGTATTTCGTACCTAGTGATAGTAGGTCCAACCGTAACCTGGTTGATAGATGCCTCAACACCAAAGTCCCTAAGAGTCTGCTCTAGTCTTCTTGCATTTTCTAGTACCTTTTGCTTTGACCTCTTGTCAGACTTGTTCACAACCTTATTAAGGAGTGAAACAGGTGGCATCTTATAGTTTGCATATTTTATATGCTCGTTTTCTTCTTCAAATAAATCTTCTTTTTCTGGTTCGACTATCTGACCGGGACCACCCATCAACTTACTCTTAGGACCAATATCCTTTAAGTTCGGTGTGATACCATCTATACCCTCTAGGTCACCCTGCTGTAGCTTCTGAAGGACTTCAAGGTCTGATAGGCTCTGAGTTCCTTCTAGTATTTCAAGATAGTCGTCCTCTGCCTTGTTGAAACCAACTATTTTTATAGTCTTATCTGTATCATCCTCTTCTTCAGGACTATCTTGGTCATTCTTTTTAAACTTGTCCTTTATCTTTGAGAATATACCTGTCTTACTGATAACAGTCGTTTCCTCAATTCCATCTACATTTGTCTTGTTTTTATTGAACACCTTTAGCTTTGACAATATATTTGCCCTGCCATTAGAAGGATTCTGGGCAAGCTCTATCATATCTGCTATAGATATGTCCATAACCTGTAGTATGCATATAATCGTAGCAAACACCACTATAAGCCATGCACCCACAAGTCCAAGTAGATGTGTCAAGTAATAAGTCGCAAATGAAGGTATAAGTCCCATACCCTCTCTTGAAACACCCATCTTTATTATATCCTGTATTTCATCCAACCTTAGTGGACTAGATGAAGGTGACTGAGCATAGTTGATCAAACCATAATAAAGTATCAAGAATATAGGTATTATATACTTCATCTTGGTTCTTCTAATCCTATTTATTTTTTCGTTATTGCGGATAAATCCTGTTATACCTGCTAGTACTAGGACAACTGGCACAAGTATAGCAAGTCCACCAAATAATCCCTTAAATATCAACTGTATTATCCTAGGAAGAAGAGCTCCTGATGATGACATTAGTCCATACCCTATAAATAGACCTAAAAATATAATAATCAAATTGTGATATTCTGGGTTATATTCTCTCTGCCTTCCCTTAACAGGACTCCTTCTTTTTCTACTCTGTTTTGACTGAGGAGGTCTTTTTGGTCTCCCCTTTGAATTTTTAGCCACTATAACACCCCTTTCATAATAGCCTTAACTCCCTTACCTGTGACTCCAATTGCCATAGGCTTACTAAATATCCTATCTATTAGACCCTTCATGTAGTCAATATCTATATCGTCCACTATCTGACTTATCTCTTCAGTTGACTTGAGTTTTTTGCCTTCTATTTCATACTCTCCTATCAAGAGCATCCTGTCCTCAGTATCCTCAATATTCATCAAGACACTGCCCTTGTACTGCTCCTTGGCAAATAGGAGTTCGTCTCTTGTAATATAATTGTCTACAAGGTCTGCTATCTCCTTTTTGACAAGCCTATACACTTCTTTTAAATTATCAATAGCCATACTAGCATAGATTCCAAATTCAGCATAATTTCTATAGAAACTATCTGAAGAATATATACTATAGGATAGGCCTTTTTCTTCCCTAATATGCTGGAAGAGCCTTGAACTAGGTGAGTTGCCCAATATATTACCTAGAAGTTTGACCCCATAAAAATCCTTGTCCACCCTATCATCTGGACACTCAAATACTATGGCTATATTGGCTTGCTCGTCCTCCCTGTCCTCAACAAAGGCAATAGGTAAAAAGTCCTGTCCCTCTTGAATAGTAGATACATCATAGGACTTCCAAGAAGAAAAGTTGTCTTCTATCTTATCAACTAGATCATCAAAATCAAAGTTGCCACTTGCAACTATAACAGAATTGTTAGCAACATAGTGGCTATCAAAGAAGTCAATTATCTTTTCTCTGTTGATATCCTGTATAGATTCAAGAGTTCCCAGTACATTCCTGCCTATGCCCTTATTTGAATGAACCCTTTTAAGAAGTTCTTCATATACATAGTCCTCAGGAGAATCTTCATACATTTTTAGTTCTTCTCTTATAACAGACTTTTCTTTTTCTATCTCATTTTCATCAAAGACGGAATTCTTTAGTATGTCAGCCAAGACCTCTATGCCCCTGTCTATATGGTTGTATGGCATCTTGACATGATAGCAAGTATGGTCATGTGTCGTAAAGGCATTGATGTTGCCACCGTAGTAGTCAATGTCATTAGATATCTTCTTGGCAGACCTAGTCTTAGTCCCCTTGAAAAGCATATGCTCTATAAAGTGGGCTATTCCCCTATTGTCTTCTGATTCCATCCTAGAACCTACATTTATCCAAACGCCTAGAGATACAGACTTGACATATGGTATCTCTTTAGCGACAATTCTAACTCCATTTTTTAATATTTTTTCTTTTATAATATTCACCTCTTTTTATCATTTACCTTTCATTATAACATAGAAATAGGTAATTTTTTCTTATATGGCTATAAATGTTTTATATTTACTTGTACCTATTATATATTACCCCCACCGTCTTAACTTTAGCTTTCAAATACATGCCTAAACAAGAAAAGAGCCTTTTAATAGACATCTGTTATCTAACAGAAAAACCTATAAGGCTCACTTATATTATATAAAACTATTCACTATTTATTCTTATCTCATATCCTCAAATAGGTCTTTAGAATAAACTCCCTCTTCAATCAGCTCGTCAAATGATTTTATAACTGCATCAAGGTCCTCTCTATAAGTTATTCCAAACCACTTGTCATGAGTTTCTAGTAGCTTAACAGATATTTTACCATCTTCAAGTAGGCCACCTATATGTATTGGTATAAGGTATTCTGCTGACAAGGCTTTGTCCTCAGATAGCTTGTCGAAAAACTCCTTAAAACCATCCTCAAGTATATCTATATACTCAGGAGTAAATCCCCACATATTCATAGATACATATGAGTTGACATCTATTTTTCTACCTTCTGTCTCAGCACCTTCTTTTGTCTTTACTATATTGTAAGTTTCTTCAACATCAGTAAGGTAGTCATTTTCATCTACTGAACATATGCCCCTTGTAACACCACCGTTTTCACTAAGAGTGTTTTTAAGGATAAATCCAGACATACAATAACTCTTCTCTTTAGATGAGTTTGAAATCAAAAATTCATGTATATTTACAAATGATTCCTTGCCATAATAATCATCTGCGTTTATAACTGCAAAAGGCTCATTTATGATATCTCTACAGGCTAAGACCGCTTGACCTGTTCCCCATGGCTTTTTACGTCCATCAGGCAAGCTTACACCCTCAGGTAGATCCTTTAAATCTTGGTAGGCATAGGCTACTTCCACATTATTTTTGCTGCAGATTTTTTCAATCCTATTACCTATTACCTCCATAAAGTCTTCCTTGATATCTTCACGAATTATAAAAATAATCTTATTAAATCCAGCATTTATAGCATCATGTACTGAATAGTCCATGATTATCTCACCAGACTTGCCTACTGATTCCAACTGCTTTATACTAGCACCATATCTTGACCCTATGCCAGCAGCCATTATTACTAACGAAGTTCTCATTATATTCTCCCTACTATACTTATTTATTATTTGAATTAACATAAAAAAATCAACTCAAGCACATAAATGCACTTGGTAAACTATATATTTCTACTTTATAATAAGCTAACAACACCATAGCTAACTGTAGCTATAATAAAACCTGCCACAATATTGCCAACTATAATATATGGCAATACATTCTTGGGTCTAAAACCAAGCAAGACAGCCAAAAGACTACCACTCCATACACCAGTTCCAGGAAGTGGAATTGCAACAAATAAAAACAGGCCTATCCTACCTATTCTATTGACATACTTGCCCCTTCTCAAGACCTTGGACTTCATATTCAAAATCCTCACCTTAAGAGGCCTTAGGCTCTCAAGCTGAAACAAGACCCTATTTATGCCATACAATATAAATGGACATGGTATGCAACTCCCCAAGACAGAAAATATTATTGATGTCCTAGCACTCAAACCTAAAGACAGACCAATGGGTATGGCTCCCTTTAGTTCTATTATGGGTAACATAGATACAAAAAAGACTATCAATTCTTTTTTTAAAGTAACAATAAGGTCCATCATATCCTTATACCCCCAATTAAAATATTTACATCTGTTTATTATACCATACTCTTCTATAAGTTTCAATTCAATCGTTTACATATAAAATCAAGTATTTGTAATCCTAATTATAGTGATGCTATTGTTTAGTTATACTCTTATTATGAATTGGTATCTATATCTATATCTTTATCTATATCTTTATCTTTATCTTTTTCTTTATCTCTATCTTTAAAGATTATAAACTTACTAGCAAGGTAATTGAGAACCACAACAATTACATTTGTAAGCAACTTCCATACAAATGCCTCCTGATTCATCAAGTCAACAGCCATATACATAATAGCTGTATCAATGATACCTGTTAGGAGCCTAGCAGAGAAAAACAAGGGTATCTCCCTAAGCAAGTAGTCTATCTCCCATGACTTGCTGTTAAACACATATAATTTATTTGTAATATAGGCAAACAAGACTGCCAGCACCCATGCTACTATATTGGACACAACATTAGTGACACCAAACTTGTAGTAGAGTAGGTTATATGTAACAATATTTACAATAGTGGTCAATACACCAAAAAATAAATATGAAATAACACTTTTATATTTTTTATAGTACTCAATTATCATTATAGTATCCCTCAAATTATATCGTATATTTAAAACGCACAAAATATTTATATTTCTTACACTGACTCTAACCTTATATTAAATACACACAAAATATTCATATTTCTTACATTGCTTCTAACATTATATACTAATAAGCAAATATTTGCAAGAATAAATACCTAAGTAAATCAACAGGTAACCATATGACCCATGATTTTTTGAGCGCATAGGTATTAAAAGCCTACTTTTTGACCCCACTAAAAAATATCAACCCCTAAATCTTGGTCAATACCAGTCAATAGGGGTTGATTACTTATGGTTTTATATAATTTTATATAATTTTATATGATTTTATTTGTCTCTATGTGAGTCGCCCTTTCTCTTCTTAACAGTTGCCTGAGCAGCAGCTAGTCTTGCGATTGGTACTCTGAATGGTGAGCAAGATACATAGTTTAGACCTGTATTGTAGCAGAATTCTACTGAAGATGGTTCTCCACCGTGTTCTCCACAGATTCCTAGCTTTAGGTTTGGCTTAACGCCTCTACCAAGCTCTGCAGCCATCTGAACTAGTCTACCTATACCCTTTTGTTCTAGTACCTGGAATGGGTCTTTTTCAAATATTCCCTTGTCTACATATTCTCCAAGGAACTTACCAGCGTCGTCTCTTGAATAACCGAATCCCATCTGAGTAAGGTCATTTGTACCGAATGAGAAGAAGTCAGCAACCTCTGCTATTTCATCAGCAGTTACACAAGCTCTTGGTATTTCTATCATTGTACCTACTGTGTAGTCTACCTTTACTCCAGCCTTTTCAAACTCTTCGTTTACAGCTTCTTCTATTAGTGGTCTAAGCATCTTTAATTCATTTACATGACCAACAAGTGGAACCATTATTTCAGGTGTTACCTTGTGTCCGTCCTTAGTAGCAAGTACTGCACCCTGAGCTATAGCCCTTGCCTGCATTATACATATTTCTGGATATGTAACAGCAAGTCTACAACCTCTGTGTCCTAGCATTGGGTTGAATTCATCTAAGTCAACAACTCTCTTCTTAAGATCACTTGGTCTAATTCCCATCTGCTTTGCAAGTTCCTCTATTGATGCATCATCATGAGGTAGGAATTCATGTAGTGGTGGGTCCAATAGTCTGATGTTACATGGCTTGCCATCCATTGCCTTGAAGATTCCGTGGAAGTCTTCTCTCTGGAATGGAAGTAACTTATCTAGTGCCTTTACCCTATCTTCTACATTTTCAGCTATTATCATTTCTCTAACAGCTGGTATTCTATCTTCTTCAAAGAACATATGCTCAGTTCTACAAAGACCTATACCCTCTGCACCGAACTCTATAGCCTTCTTAGCATCTCTTGGGTTGTCGGCATTTGTCCTAACCATCATATCTCTTATTTCGTCTACCCAGTTCATAAATACTTCGAAGTTACCAACTAGTTCTACACTAGTCATTTCAACTGAACCTAGGTATACACAACCTGAAGAACCATCTATTGAAAGGTACTGACCTTCCTTTATTATCCTGTCTCCACATCTGATTTCTCTAGCTGCTTCATCAACTCTTAATTCACCACAACCTGCTACACAGCACTTACCCATACCTCTAGCAACAACTGCAGCATGAGAAGTCATACCACCTCTTGCTGTAAGTATACCTTCAGCACTTACCATACCTTCTATATCTTCTGGAGAAGTCTCCTGTCTAACTAGTAGAACCTTTTCACCTTCCTTGGCATGAAGAACTGCATCATCTGCATGGAAGTATACCTTACCTGTTGCAGCACCTGGAGATGCTGGAAGACCCTTAGCAAGTAATTCTGCAGACTTTAGGGCCTTTGGATCAAATGTTGGGTGTAATAACTGGTCTAACTGATTTGGCTCAATTCTCATTATAGCCTCTTCCTTGTCTATTGTACCAGCGTTTACTAGGTCAACTACTACATTTATAGCAGCCTTAGCTGTTCTCTTACCATTTCTAGTCTGTAGGATATATAGCTTACCGTTTTCTATTGTAAATTCTATATCCTGCATATCCTTGTAATGAGCCTCTAATTTCTGTGTAATATTTACAAACTGATCATACATTTCAGGCATTTCTTCCTTAAGTGTATCTATTGACTGAGGTGTTCTTATACCTGCAACAACGTCTTCACCCTGGGCATTTATCAAGTATTCACCAAATAGTCTATTTTCTCCTGTTGATGGGTTTCTAGTAAAGGCAACACCTGTACCTGATGACATACCCATATTACCGAATACCATTGACTGGATATTTACAGCTGTACCAAGGTTTCCTGGTATATCGTTTAATTTTCTATATACTATAGCTCTTGGGTTGTTCCAAGATCTAAATACTGCCTCTATAGCAAGCATCAACTGCTTCTTAGGATCCTGTGGGAAGTCTTCTCCTATTTCATCCTTATATATCTTCTTGAATTCTTCTACTATAACCTTTAGGTCATCAGTTGTAAGATCAAGGTCTGAACTATATCCTTTAGCTTCCTTCATCTTGTCTAGAACGTTTTCAAACTTATACTTTGGAACTTCCATAGCAACGTCTGAGAACATCTGTATAAATCTTCTATATGAATCATATGAGAATCTTTCGTTCTTTGTAGAATCTATTAGACCCTTTACACTTGTATCGTTAAGACCAAGGTTAAGTATTGTATCCATCATACCTGGCATTGAGAAAACTGCACCAGATCTTACTGATACCAACAATGGATTGTTGTCACTTCCTAGCTTCTTGCCTTGTTCTCTTTCAAGCTGAGCTAGTTTGTCTTCTACCTGGTCTATTACTTCTTGTCTGATTTTTAAATCGTTTTCATAATAGTCATTACAAGCTTCTGTAGTTATTGTAAATCCCTGAGGTACTGGAAGACCAATATTAGTCATTTCTGCTAGGTTGGCACCCTTACCACCTAGCAGGCCTCTCATATCCTTATTACCTTCATCAAAACTGTAAACAAATTTTGTACTCATTAGATTCCTCCTAATTTTTATATTGAGTAGTCTTTTTCAACGGCTACACCATTTTCTTTTAATATGTCTATTATTATCCCTGCTGTCTCTTCTATAGCCTTGTTTGAAACATTGATAACTGGACACTTTAAAGTCTTCATTATCTCTTCTGAATAGTCAAGTTCCTCAAGTATTCTCTCAAGTTTAGCATAGTTGGCTGCCCCTGAAAGTCCTAAAGCCCTTAACCTTTCCATCCTGATCCTATTTAGGGTATCTGGTGAATTTGTAAGACCTATTATCCTCTTAGTCTCAACTTCCATAAGTTCCTTTGGTATTGGAACCTCTGGCACCAAAGGCACATTGGCAACTTTTAGCTGCTTGTTGGCAAGATACATTGACAGTGGCGTCTTTGATGTTCTAGATATACCAACTAATACAACATCCGCCTTTAGGACACCTCTAGGATCCTTACCATCATCATATTTAACAGCAAATTCAATTGCCTCAATCCTATCAAAATACGACTTATCCATCTTTCTTATAACGCCTGGCTCTCTTATAGGCTCTATTCCAGCCTTTTCTGCCATCTGACCAATTACACTTGATAGCAAATCTATATATGATATGTTGTTGTCCTCACAGTATGATTTTGCGTAATCAACTAGTTCCTGATTTACCATACTGTACATTACAAGTGCATTTACTTCTTTGGCCTTCTCCAAAACGTCCATAAGAAGATTCTTGTTGTTTATGTATGGGTGTCTCCTTATATTCCAATTCTCGTGGTTTGGAAACTGGTATATACAAGCCTTTGCAACTGTTTTTGCAGTTTCCCCCAAAGAATCTGAAACAATATATATATCTATAGTATTATCCATATTTACCTCACTTTTATTCTGTTAATTCGACGAATAACCTAGTAATGAGTGTCTTTGATACCTTGCCCACAACCGTCATCTTGTTTCTCATTTCATTGAATCTAACAACAGGTAGACTATCTACTTCCCTCTTTACTAGCAATGCCGCCGCATCACTGATTGATTGATTTTCCTCTATTATCGCCACATTTGGCATTCTCGTCATTATCATTCCTATTGGCATCTTGTTGACATCTCCACCACCAATAGTGGCCTTAAGTAGGTCTTTTCTAGATACAACTCCACATAAGTTGTCAGACTCATCCAAGATGAATACGCCACCAGCATCTTCTATGAAAAGATTAACTATCACATCATAGACTGAATCACCTTGATGGGCTATCATAGGTACCCCCATCACATCTGAAACCTTGACATCCTTCATCCTATTTTTTTCATTGTTGAAGTCGCCTTCACCAACATAAAAGTAGCCAACCTTTGGTCTAGCATCCAGTATATTTGTCATCGTCAATACCACTAGATCTGATCTCAAGGTAGCTCTTGTGACATTTAGCCTCTCAGCAATCTTTTCACCCGTTATCGGCTCATATTGCTTTACTATGTCGATTATTTTTAATTGTCTCTCATTAAGTTTTATATGAAGCACCTTCTCTCAAAATCTCCGTATTAGTATATACAATATATCCTTATTTCTTATATAGTATATTATAATATGTTATTTATGATTAATCAATAGGTTTATCAAAAAAATAATACATACTATTAAATAAATATGCATCATATATAAACAGCCTGGTCAAACTAGTCAACCAGGCCATTTATAAGGATTTTATCTACATGTAACTATAAGTCATCTTCAAATATTCACATGTGTTTTTTTCTATATCTCTAATGAATATAGAATTTGCCATATATATTACATACTATTTGTATGCTATTTATAAACTATCTTAGTAAGGTCACAAACCTTTAGCATTGAATCGCTGATATTCTTTAATAGGGCAAGTCTATTAGTTCTAAGTTTTGGGTTGTCTGACATTACCATTACATTGTCAAAGAAATTGTCAACCGCTGGTTTTAGACTAGCGAACGCATCAAGAGACTTTGTGTACTCCTTCTGGTCCATTAGGTCACTAATCTTTGAATCTACATCCTTGAAGTTATCATAAAGTTCTTTTTCAACGTCTTCTAACAATAAGGCTTGATCTATCTTATCAGTTTCAGCTCCCTCTGCCAGATTAGATACTCTATTGAAGGCTACAAGCATATCAGTCAAAGAATCCCTGTCTATCCACTTGTTCATAGCCTCAGCTCTTACATATAGGTCAGATATATTCTTTTCATCACTTGCAAGGACAGCCTCGACAACGTCATACCTGATACCCATATCCTTGAACATGTTCTTAGTTCTTTCATTGAAGAATTCTATTATGTTATCAATTACTGAATCCTTGTCAAATTCTACACTTGAATACTGGTCAAGAGATATTGAAGCTAGTCTAGCTACGTCTATTTCAATATTCTTTTCTAGAAGTATTGTAAGTATACCTATGCACTGTCTTCTAAGGGCAAATGGATCGGCTGAACCAGTTGGCTGTATGCCTATTGCAAAGAATCCTGCTATAGTATCCATCTTGTCTATTATAGAAAGTATAGCCCCCTCCATAGTTGAAGGTACTGTATCACCGTTAAATCTTGGCATATAGTGTTCGTATATAGCCTTTGAAACTGTGTCGTTCTTTCCTTCTAGCCTTGAGTACTGCATACCCATGTAACCCTGTAATTCATCAAATTCAAATACCATGTTAGTTACAAGGTCCGCCTTGGCATAGTAGGCAGCTGACTCTAGGTCTTCTATATTTACATCAACTTCCTTTCCGTATACCTTGGCTATATTGTATATTCTCTCAGACTTGTCAAGTAGAGTTCCAAGCTTTTCCTGGAATACTACTGTATTTAGCTTGTTCCTGTAGTATTCTAGATCATGCTGTCTGTCTTCATTGAAGAAGAATTTAGCATCTGCAAGTCTAGCCTCAAGTACTTTTTCATTACCAGCCTTAACATTTTCTATCTTATAGTCATTACCATTTCTAACAGCTATAAAGTATGGCAGAAGATTTGAGTCCTCTCCAACCACTGGGAAATATCTCTGGTGGGCCTTCATAGGAGTTTTTACTACTTCCTTTGGTAGTTCAGTATATGACTTGTCAAATTCTCCATAAAATGCAGTTGGATACTCTACTATATAAGTAACTTCATCTAGTAGTTCTTCATCCATCTCGACCTTGCCACCTATTGAAGCTGCAACTTGGTCTATCTGCTTTCTTATCATGTCTTTTCTAAGGTCCTGATCGTATACTACAAAGTTTTCTTCAAGTTTCTTGAAGTAATCTTCTATAGATGATACCTCTATAGACTTGGCACCTAGGAACCTATGACCAACTGTAACATTAGATGCTATTATTCCCTCAAGGTCAACTGGCACAACCTTGTCATTGTGTAGGGCAACCAACCATCTTATAGGTCTGACAAATCTCATATTCTTGCCACCCCAACGCATTGACTTAGGGAATACTACTGATTTTACTATCTCAGGAAGTACTTCCATAAGAACCTCATCAGTATCTTTACCTTCTTCTCTTATTGTAGCAAATATATACTCAGTACCATTTAAGTCCTTAAAGTATACATCAGACTCACTTAGGCCCTTACCCCTCATAAATCCTTGGGCTGCCTTTGTAAAACTACCATCCTCTGCTATAGAAATCTTTTTGGCTGGTCCCTTTACTTCTTCTTCTAGGTCTGCCTGTCTATCTGCTAGACCCTTTACAACTAGGATAAGTCTTCTTGGTGTTGCAAAAGTGTCTATATCTTCAAAGGCCACTCTCTTTTCCTCTAGTCTTGACTTTAAGCCACTAACTAACTGGTCAAGTGTAGACTGGACAAATCTTGATGGCATTTCTTCAACACCTATTTCATATAGTAAATAATTATTCATTGTCTTCACCTGCCTTCATTAGAGGATAACCTAACTCTTCTCTCTGCTTAACATAGCTCTCTGCAACTATCTTGGCAAGAGACCTTATCTTACCTATAAATGCTGCTCTCTGGCTAACACCGATAGCTCCTCTAGCTTCCAAAGTATTAAATATATGAGAACACTTAAGTACATAGTCATAGCATGGTATTACAAGTCCTATATCAGCAAGTCTAACTGCCTCTTCTTCAAACATATCAAATACCTTAAATAACATATCTGCATTACAATCATCAAATGCATACCTAGTGTTTTCATATTCTTGTCTTTTAAAGACATCTCCATATTTTATATTATCATTCCACTGTAGGTCATAAACGCTATCAACATCCTGGATATACATTGCTATTCTTTCAAGACCATATGTAATTTCTCCAGTCTCTAGCTCACACTCTATATTACCTACCTGCTGGAAATATGTAAACTGAGTTATTTCCATACCATCTAACCATACTTCCCATCCTAGGCCCCATGCTCCTACTGTAGCAGCTTCCCAGTTATCCTCGACAAATCTAATGTCATGCTCATCTGGATTGATACCTATCTCTCTTAGTGAGTCAAGATATAGATCCTGAATATCGTCTGGTGATGGTTTTAGTATTACCTGGAACTGGTGGTGCTGGTATAGTCTATTAGGGTTTTCTCCATACCTACCATCTGCCGGCCTTCTTGATGGCTCAACATAACATACGTTCCATGGCTCAGGTCCTAGAGACTTTAGAAAAGTATTGGGATTCATAGTACCCGCACCCTTTTCAACATCATAAGGCTGAGTCATTATACATCCCTGCTTTGCCCAATATTTTTGCAAAGTCAATATCATCTCTTGAAAATTCATATAATTCCTCCTTATGTATAAATAACTAGCTATTTTTGTGTAGTTATATTATACGTTTTTTAGATGTATTTTACAAGTATTTTAAAAATACATTTTAATATAATTGCTTATTATTTTCTTCATTTTTATTATTTTCTTCATTCTTATTCTCAGACTCTTTAATAAGTTCGTCTGTTATATCATCTACTGTATCTTCCTCTTCATTAGATTCATGCTTAGGCTTGATTGTGTCCTTCATGCTGCTAAAAGAATTGAATAATATCTCCTTTAAAATCTCTACTTTTTCAGGAGTAAGATTTCCTAAGTCTACCTCCTGACCTGAATTGGCATCTACTATCTTAACAGAATACTTGCTAAGCATTGCTGCAGATAGGCCTAGTAGAGTAACTATTGGCATAACCGCAACTCCAACAACACCTATTCCAAGAGGTATATTTAACATAATCTTTGAATCTTTTTCAACTACAACCCTCACAAGAGTAGCCTGCTTTAATAAATCTGCTAACTGGTCTCTCACCTTCTCAGTCTCTACAGTAAATTTCTTTTCAAATCCATCAAAGGCACTGGCCTCTTCGCTATTTTCTATTAATATTATAGCTTCTAGTACATCTCCATCTGTCTTTATAAGGGCCTCTTTAGCCTGCTTATATGTAACATATGGGAACCTTTCCATAATCTGGTCTACCATTTCAATTGTTATCTGTGCCATAATGTAACCTCCTAAGTTAAATTCTTCAACATATCTATAGACTTGAAATTGATGTATTCAAAATAGTTGATGAGGTACTTCTTCAACAAGAAAAATAGTTCATCAACTAATACCTTGGCAACCTCAGCCTTATTTATATCTATTATATCATTTTTTAAAATATATTGCATAAGTCTTATTGTAGTTTGGTCAATTTTTAAGTAATTTTCTTGTTTTTTTATACATTTATCACATACTATACCGCCGTCTGATATAGAAAATACAGCCTTCCTATAGTTTGTAGAAGAACAAGAAGTGCACGCATCTACATTTGGCTTAAAACCCGTATAATCCAAAAACTTGACTATAAAGGCATCAAGTATAAACTTAGGGTTATCAACTCCTTCCGAATACAAAAACAGGGTCCTGACCAGTAATACAAATAACCTGTTATTGGTCTGGCCCTCTACTAGTACTCCTTCAACAAGTTTCATAATAAAAGATGCATAGGAAAAGGCATCAAAATCAGTGGCTATATTATAGAAGCTCTTGATACTCTCACTCTGGTATACTACATACATATCGTTTTGCTTTCTCAAGACATAATTGTTGTAGGAAAATACCTGTGATGTAGCGATCAGCTTGCTCTTAGGCTTTTGAGCCCCCCTTGCTATTGCACTGACCTTGCCATAGTTTCTGGTAAAGAGGGTCAATATTATATCGTTTTCTTTAAATTTTAGGGCTTTAAGAACTACTGCCTGAGTATTTATTACTGACATTATTCCTCCTATCTTTTTTCATAAGGTCAAGTCAAATTATATTTCACAAATAAAAGTCGCACTAATTATCAAGATTGAAATTAATGCGACATATAATCTAATTATAAACCTATAAAGGCACTGATTATTAAGAAGTATACTAAAACTCCTATAACATCCATTATTACAGTTATAACTGGAGAAGTGACTACTGATGGGTCAGCTTCTAATTTGTTTATTACTATTGGCATCAATGTTCCAAAAGCCGCACCCAATAAGACGTTTATCAATATACTTACTGCTATTATCAGTATAGACATCTTGACACCACCAAGCAATAATAAAACTATACTTGCAATAGCTACAAGGACTAGTCCATTTATAGTTGCACTTACAAGCTCTTTTGCTATAGTCTGAAAATCCACTTTCTTGTCATTGTCAATAAGGTTGATAACTGTAACAGCTGAAGACTGTGTAGCCACGTTACCACCTATTGTAAGTATCATAGGAACAAAGAATATCAACTCGTACATCTTAGTTGACATAAGTCCCTGGAACTTCATAAATATATATGCAGTCACAAAAGAAAGTAATAATGTCACTACAAGCCAGCCAAGTCTACCCCTAACACAAGAGATAACCTGCTCGAATAGGGTTGAGTTTTCATTTTCTGCGACATCTCTTTCATGCTCACTTGAACCAGCAAACTTGTACATATCCTCACTGGCTTCTTCTTCCATAACATCAAGTATATCGTCAACTGTTATTATCCCCTTTAGTACACCCTCTTCGTCAACAACTGGTATTGCTACTAGGTTGTACTTGGATACCATCTTAACAGCTTCTTCCCTATCCTCATTATCCTTTACTGACTTTACATTTTCTACCATTATATCTTCCATAGTAGAAGAATCCTTTGAAATAAATAGGTCTCTTAAAGAAAGCACACCTACCAGTTTCTGTTCATTATCGACAACGTATATGTAGTATATTGAGTCTGCTTCTACTGATTCAGATCTTATATGTCTGATAGCCTGAGATACGTTTAGGTTCTTGTTTACTGTTATGTAGCCCTTCTTCATAGTAGATCCTGAAGTTTCATCTACATAGGCAAGGAGTTCCCTAAGTTCTAACTCATCTGCCTTGCTCACAATATCAAGTATCTTTTCTCTTTCGTCATCATCCATCTCACGTAGAATATCTGAAAGATCACCTAGTGACATCTCATCAAAAACCCTCTTTGCGTGTTCTTTGTCAATTTGAGATACAATCTTTATGAAAAAGTCCGCCTCACACTCTTCTAGTATGTCAGCTGCTGTATCCAATGGCAATATTTCAAATAGTTTAACCTGATCATTGTTTCCTAATTCAAGTAGGATGTCATAGATATCCATAGTGTGATATTCTTCCAACATCTCTCTTAAATCGATCAGCTTATTAGCATCCATCATTTCTTTAACTTCATTAAACAACTCTCGCGACGAGTCCTGCTTTTTGTCCATTACAACCACCTTTTTATCAATAATTATATTATATTTCTTCTTTTAATCCAAAATCGCTGATATAGTTAGGTAGGTTTCTCCAGTTTTCTTTTACCTTTACCCATATCTGGAGATTAACCTTTGTACCAAGTAAGAATTCTATTTCTTCCCTTGCTGATTTTCCTATACCCTTAAGCTTTTTGCCCTGCTTGCCTATGATTATACCCTTGTGTGAATTTCTCTCACAGTATATAACAGCAGATATATCTATTAAGTCTTTTCCTTTACGTTCTTTCATCTTTTCTATCTCAATGGCTACACCATGTGGAACTTCATCATTAGTGTAGTGTAGGACTTTTTCCCTTATAAGTTCAGACACAAGCACTCTTTCAGGCTGGTCTGTAACCATGTAGTCTGGGAAGTACTTGGGTCCCTCATTAAGATTTCTTTTTATTACTTTTATCAAGGAGTCTATATTTGAACCCTTTAGGGCTGATGTAGGTATTATCTCTTTGAATACATTTAGGTCATCGTACATCCTTATCATCTCAAATAGGTCTTCCTTATTGTCTATCTTATCAATCTTGTTTATAACCAAAAATACAGGCGTACTAGTCTTTTTAAGGTTTTCTATGATCATGCTGTCACCCTTGCCTATTGTTCTAGAATCATCGACAACAAATATAATGCTGTCTACATTCTTGAAAGCATCTGACGCAGATTTGACCATCATTTCGCCTAGCTTGTTCTTTGGTTTGTGGATACCTGGAGTATCCATAAATACTATCTGTGCCTCTTCATCTGTATATACAGCCTGGATAGTATTTCTAGTAGTCTGAGGCTTGTCACTCATAATAGCGATTTTCTCTCCTACCATATCATTCATAAGCGTTGACTTTCCAACATTCGGTCTACCAACTATACTTACAAATCCCGATTTATATGTCATATATCTCTCCTATTCCTACAATTGTGCAGCATTTTCATGAACTATACTATTATAATTCTACACAAATAACCACACTATCAATAATCCAAACTCTATTATATCATATTTTCTCTACTAATAAAATAGTCCGAGCTGAAATACTACTACTGCCACCAAGGTTCCTAGTATGGCACCAGCAAAGGTCTCCCAAAAAGTATGTATCTTTCCCTCTATTCTACTTTGAGCTACCAATAGAGCCATAAGGTATGCTAGTGATGATGCCTCTACCCTCTCAGTAATCAAGGTAATTGATGTAGCTAGTGCAAATGCTAGTGCAGCATGGCCGCTTGGCATACCACCCCTGACTGGAGTGCCTGTCAAAGTTACTGCCTTTACAACAACTACAGCGATTAGGACAATAGCTATACATATAACTGTAATATGTAACTCCGATTCCCTAATCCTAAGAGCTATATTACCAGTCAACATATTTAGCTTATTATAAAATAATATATAGCCAACTACAACTGCATACATGGCAGATACCAAAACACCTCCAGCTGCGACATCCTTGGCTATCTTGGCGAGAGGATGAAACTCTAATGTCACCATGTCTACAGTCTTTTCAACAGCAGTATTCACCATTTCCGCAATAACAACCAAAGTTATAGCCCCCAACAAGACAATAAACTCAATCTTTGAAAAGTCGAAAAACAAACTCGCAATTAGGACCATAAAGGAAGCCAAATAATGGAGTTTCATATTTCTTTCACTCTTAAAAGTATATTGAATCCCTGCTATGGCGGCATTTACAGACTTTACAAAACTCTGTTTATTCTTTTTTCTCTTCTGTTTTTTTTCGATTTGATTTTTCTTACTTCTCATATCCTTCATCCCTTGTAATATCTAGACCATTCAGTACTTCTTCTTCTCTTCTATGCATATCTTTGGCTTCTTCTTCCTCCATATGGTCATAACCAAGTAGGTGGAACATACTGTGACACACTAAAAAGCATATCTCCCTCTCCAAAGAATGGTCGAACTCCTCAGCCTGTTCATCAGCCCTCTGTATAGAGATGACTATATCCCCTAGAGACTCTTCTTCATATTCAATATCAAATTCATCATCAGACAACATCGGAAAAGAAAGGACATCAGTGACCCTATCTATATTCCTAAAATCTCTGTTAAGATTTCTTATCTCCTCATTATCTACAAAAGAAAGACTGACTTCATAATTGTCATCGTAATCCTCATAATCAAGTACTGCCAGCATAACTCTCTCTACCTTGTCTAGAATATCTTCGTCTATTTTTTTGTAGGTCTGTCTATCATCGAAAATTATTTCCATACTTATCTATCTCCTATTATTGTTGTTTCTTGCTTTGTACTTTTTTTCATTTTCCTTAAATTCCATCTTTTTCTCATATTTTGCATACGCCTTTATTATCCTCTGAACAAGCTCGTGTCTCACTACGTCCTTTTCAGTAAGTTCCTTGTAACCGATACCCTTTACCCCATCCAGGATCTTGATGGCTGTTATAAGGCCACTCACCTTGTGGCGTGGCAGGTCTGTCTGAGTTATATCTCCTGTCACTACCGCCTTTGACCCAAATCCAAGTCTAGTCAAGAACATCTTCATCTGTTCTGGAGAAGTGTTTTGGGCCTCATCAAGTATTATAAAGGCATTGTCAAGTGTTCTACCCCTCATAAATGCAAGAGGAGCAACCTCTATAGTACCTCTCTCTAAGTACTTGGCGAACCTGTCTGGTCCAAACATATCAAACAGGGCATCATAAAGGGGTCTAAGGTATGGGTCAACCTTGTCCTTCATGTCTCCCGGCAAGAATCCAAGAGTTTCACCCGCCTCGACAGCAGGTCTTGTAAGTACTATCCTCGATACTTCGTCAGCCTTAAAGGCCTTGACAGCCATAGCTACTGCCAGATATGTCTTACCAGTTCCCGCCGGACCGATACCAAAAGTTATATCGTTGTTTTCTATTATGTTGACATACTCTTTTTGTCCTAGGGTTTTGGGCTGGACTGGAGCCCCTTTTTTAGTGATCACTATAGTTCCTTCAAGTTCCTTGACCCTGTCCTCACTATCTGCAAACAAAAGGTCCATAGTATAGAGTACAGTCTGCCTATCAAGTCTTTTACCAGACTCCACTATCTTATGTAAAGAATTTAAGAGTCTTTCAGCAGTCTCCACATTTTTTTCTTCACCTAGTAGAACTATATTACCTTCCCTAAGAAGTATATCCACACTTAGGTTTTTCTCTATTAATTTTACATTTTCATCAAAATTCCCGAATAGCTCTTTTTCAAAATTGGGTTCGAAAATCGAAAATTGCCTTTGTATAATCATATCTTCACTCCAAATCATAGTATTAATATCTTAATTATAACATATATGTATACACTTTTTAATCTATAGATAAGAAAAAGAGGCAGCCACTAATTACTTGGCTACCCCTAGTCTATATAAACCCTCTAAGGTTTCAAAATATACTCTTCCTATGCCTGTTCTATCAGACCGTAACCACCGTCACCCCTTCTGTATACTAGGCAAACTTCAAAAGTATCTTGATCTTTAAATAAGAAGAAATCATGGCCTAGAAGGTTCATCTGAAGAACAGCTTCCTCAGGGCTCATAGGTCTAATGTCAAACTTCTTTCTTCTTTCAAATACAAGTTCAGAATCCTCTGGAACTGCTTCTATCTCTTCTTCAAGCAGTTCATTGAAGTTCTCAAATCTAATAGTCTCATTACCTGATGCTCTAGATTTAAACTTATGCTTATACTTTACTATCTGTCTATTTAACTTGTCACAAACAACGTCTATAGCTGAATAAAGGTCTTCTTGGACATCCTCAGCTCTTACTATATGACCGTTGATGTTATCTAGTGTTACTTCTACCTTTTGCTTTTCTTTTTTATTTGCACTTACCGTTACCCTCAACTCAGTGTCTTCAGAAAGCAATTTTTCAAGCTTGGAAAATTTTTTATCAATATAACCATTAATGCCTTCAGTTAATCTAATTTTCTTTCCTGTTACTAGTATTTTCATAATTAACACTCCTTCCAAGTACCTAAGTACTTTTTGTTGTTAATTACAATATACCATAGTTTAAACTTATTTAAAAGTCTTTAATTAAATTACTTTTTGTGTTAAAATAGATGTATAAGTGAGTTAATCAATCAAGCTCTCAGCGTCTTCTATATCAACTAGGAGACTTTTTTTAGGCTCTTTTTCTGTATTTGACACTTGATCAGTTTTTCTTGTAGATACTTTATTTTTTCTTGTCTCTTTTTTATCCTTAGATATCTCAATTTCTCTAAGTCTTTTTTGATGTGCTCTTCTTTTTTCTCTTAGCCTCTTACGTTCTTTTTCCTTATTCTCTTTCACTTTCTGCCTATGTTTTTCAGGATCTTCAAGTGTATTCATAAGATATGAAACTGATATCACAGCACAGATTACAAAGGCAAGAACAAACTCAAAATACATCAAATACTGAATAAAGCCTGTAGACAGCTTCCTTGCTATAAGGTACAATTCAAACTCTCTAGTTGCATATAATGTAATAGCAGCTGCCAATCCATAGGCGGAATTACTAGGATAATATCCATCAAACAAATGAAATGCCAGATATACCATAATTGCAATAAATATAACTTGGAGACAAATCCACATAATCCATAGATTTCTAGTAGATATATTTTGACCCATGGCTATGTATGAGGGTATGATAACCCCCAATGGGAATGCAAAAATACCTATTAGTGGTTTGGCTGCACTAGTCAAACTCACCCTCATATATCTGTACACTATAAACGGTGTCAGTACAATTGCTGCCACAAATATGTATTTAAGTATTGCTCTACCAAATACTTCCATACCAAAATCGCTACCTGTGATGGAAGCCATACCAATACCCACAAAAACTAGGTACCAAGTCGAAAAAACTGATTTAAGTTTGAAGTTTAATACATATTTTACAATAAATATCACTAGTATAATTGCTTCTAATATTACTCCTGTCACCCAAAAATATATATTGGCCTTGTCAAACACGCCCTTCATCCAAACCGCTATCATTATAAGGGATAGGGCAAATGTCGAAAACATTGAAAGACCAACCGGTGTTGACAAGGATTTAAAACTCGTCTTAGGCATAAATATCAATTTCATCAATGTAAGCAATAATAGTAAAATTGTAATAACCATACATAAATCACTTAAAAATGGTATAACTCCTTGAAGCGAGTTACCAAGCACAACCCAAGCAAGGGCTAGTACGGTAATCGGTAGAGGAAGTCTGGATAGGAAATCCTTCATTATATCACCTCTTAATATTTCGTCTAAACTTAATTATAGCATAAAATTAGACATATTAATAGCATTTTATAGCTAAAGAACTTCCCTATCAGACCTTACAAACACCTATTTACAGATACATCTTGCAGTTAATAAAACAGTTTTTGAAATTTATTATTTTTCTTTTTCTGACATATATATCGTCCTTGCATCAATCTCCAACTGTCCTTTTATGGCACCTGAGTAAGTAATCTTATCTTTATCCACATCGTATATGTATATTTGAGTAGAACTATATATACTAGAATTATTAAATTCTAAATTATCCCTATCCTCGGGTATCTCTGTTCCATCTTCATTTTTAATTGTTTTTTCTACCCCTTTTCCCTTCCATTGATATATATTAAAGTTATTATACTTTATTATTATAACTTTTTTACCTTTCATCATAATATTAACCCTGTTTATACTACCCATTTGACTCATTTTATCATCCTTAGTAGGTAACTGTACCTGAGTTAAATAGTCATCTAGATTTATTGTCCTATCATCTACATCTATGAGTTTATCTTCTTTCATCTTGTATGACCTTATATGGAAAGGCTTTTGATTGTTTTCCCTTGATATTAGGTAGAGGATACCATTATTTTTGTCGTATTTGATATATGAATCATAAATATCTGGATTGATATATATGCCCTTAGAGTCTTTTTTACTGCTAATATCCTCCCTAGCAAGCTTCTTACTTGCCAAGTCTAGGGATATCATCTCATTTTTCAAGTCTTTGGAAGGATAGTCCCTATAGGAGAATATCAATATCTTGTCAAATGCAGCTATAACCCTCATACTATTAGCATTTTCAGAATCAGATAATATATCCAGCCTATTTAGTACTTGTATGCCATCACCTACAATCTCAGCAAATACAAGCTTTTCTATTAGATCATTCTTTTTCATAGTAGCCTTATCAGTATTTTTAACTGAATAAGATAGGACAAGATAGGTCTTACCCTTGTATTTTTCTAGCCTCTTTACCTCTATACGATCATTTCCAGTGTATCCAATCAAATCTTTCTCATTTAATCTTATCTTCTTGCCAACACCTTCGATACTGTAATTTAGATAAATACCATGTGAATTTTTAGGGTCTACAACATAGGCAGTATGGTCATAGGTTAGCTCGTTTAATATAGAGTATCTATTGGACTTCTTATCTATTGCCTTTATATTGTCATTCTTGTCAAATTTCAAGGTGATTTTTTCAGGCCTACCATCTTTTAAGATATAAGCAGGGATATTTTTTATATTGGATTTCATGCCTTCTATATAGCTCTTGTTCATGTCGGGCCTAATCTTCAAATTTTCCAGGTCCGTTTCTGTACTTATTAGGTTCATTTTCTCAAGTTCACCCTTGTCACCTTGAATAGTCTCTACCCTGCTAGAACCAAGCTTCATAGTATGAAAACCTGCTGCAAGACCTAGGCTTAGTAGGATTAGTAGACCAAGGATTAGGCCACCCTTTATACTAGATTTATCCATTTATCACACCTCCCCTAGTTCTTTTTTGACTTAATCTGCAATCTACATAAGTAAGGGTCAAGCTCACTATGTAAATTGCCATGGCAAACCATGTAACTACACTTAGCTCACTATAGCTGTTAAATATGTTGTAATTAAACATATAAGAAACCACAAATACAAATACACCTATGCCATTTATCATCAGTAAAACTACACATATAATCTTCTTTAGTACCTTGCCCCTATCATTGGACACAAAGAATATACTTGTAAGGGCCTGTATGCCCATTACTGATGGCAATACAACGACTAGAGATATTATTATCGCTGAATATGAACTAGTCAGTAAAAATGAATCATTACCCAACAAAGACCAGGCACTCATCATATACATATCTCCCAAGTATAGCTTCCAAATTGCATCCATCAACAAGGCTGCAAGTGAGAATCCCACGATGCAAAAAATGTATATTGACCATCCCACTAGTATCTTAGAAATCTTGACCTTATATATTTTTGTAGGTAGGTTGGCCATTATTAAGTAGCTCGAATTTTTCCTCTTGTAATCATCCGTAACTAGTAAAAATGACATCAGCACAGATAGCAGAGTTACGAATCCTATAAAGCTATACATAGCAAAACTGGCAGTGTCCCTCAGTAGTATGGATGAAGATATAATCTTGTTAAATCTATCCATACTAGCCATAGGCAGTGGTTTAGCCTGGTAAAAATCCTTGAAAAATGATCCTACAAAGCTAACCTTGCCTATAGAACTTACTGAAAACATGGATACACTTATAGATAGGATTATCCATACACATATCAGACCACCTATAAGCATAAACTTCTTTTTATTAATCTTTAAACCGTAGTAGTAAAGTTTTAGTATATCGTTCATAGATGTCCCCCCTTAGTACTCTATTCTTCTAATCAAAATATGGTTGGCTACAATAAATCCAATGGTTGAAACAATTAGCTTGACAATATATGTAGTATCTATTTTTCCACTACCTCATCCTACAAACTCTATTACATTAGCACTGTAAAATGATAAAAATATAATCAAGGCAGTAATGTAAATAGGTATATTCTTAGATGATTTGACAAGTAGTACAATAGCAATCACAACACTTATCAATAGAATCCATTTTAGGGCTACGAGGGCCACCATGCTTGGATTAATTGTAAAAAACGGATTTCCATCTATAAATTTGTTAAGTATCTCCTTCACAGATGGTATCCTACTTTGGAATAGGGGCACTGTTCTAACTATATCTATCATTTCGCCTCTCAAATACCTTGAATACACGACCAATATAATCATTGATAATAGACTATTAAATAAGGCAAATACCAATGAAGATATATATGTCGCCTGTATATGGTTGTAAATTTTGACAGGCAACTGCATAATACTGTAGACACTACCATCAGACTTAGACAGCTTTCTTGTAAGACTAGTTGCCGTATATATTATGACAAATACTAGGCTAAATACCAAAATAAGCGCTGTAAGGCTGGTCTGTAGTGAGTCATACACATAAACAGTGTGGACATCTCCCACTAAGTATGACCGTCTGATATCCCTCAAGTATAAAAGATTGCTAATTATACAGGATAGGACCAGGACTATAACTGATGTTATATTAAATCCAATAAATAACATCATGTTATTCTTGAATTCCAACTTCAATAACTTTAGCAATTTAGTCATTCAATGACACCTCTCTTATTTTTTCAATTATAGATTTACCCTCCAATGACCTCATCTCTTCAGCATCAAACTCTGATACTAGCTTGCCATCACTGAGTATAAACACATAATCAACTATTTTTTCTATCTCATCAATCTCATGTGTTGAAAGGATTATAGCCTGGTCTTCTTCCATAAACCTAGCCATAACAGATACAAATTCTTCCCTCTTAAATATGTCAATTCCATTAAAGGGCTCGTCCATTATGATATACTTCATATCTAGACAAAATCCCAAGACAAGCTTTACCTTGGCAATATTACCCTTGGATAGAGAGTCTATATTCTGGTTTATGTCTAGCCCAAAGAAATCTAGCATTTCCCTTTCTTTTTCTGAGTTCCAAGTAGGATAAAAATCCTTGTAAAAGTCTATCATCTCCTTAATTGAAAATCCCGGAAAGTGGGTTGGACAATCAGGTATAAATATCATCTTCTCATAGCTTTTGTGGCTTATCTTTTCATCGTCAATAGAGACCTTGCCAGATGTAGGTCTTACAAATCCCATCAGAGACTTCAACAAGGTAGTCTTGCCTGAACCATTAGTACCTAGTATGGCAGTGATCTTGCCTTCTTTTATAGTTAGACTGACATTGTCAAGAGCATAGCTTGTAGACGACTTGCCCACCTTAACATTAGTCTTATATTTTTTAGTCAAATTTTGAACCTTTATCATTAGTCCTTCCTCCTAAATACTCATTTTATAAACTGGGTTATCTATCCCCATCCTCATATTCATCATCTTCCTCGTCAGCCTTGACATCTTCTTCAACTAGGTCATAGTACTCACCTACAAGCTTCAAAACCGTCTTTTTGTCTATATTTACAGACTTCATGCTGTATATAAAGTCCATCAAGGGCTCTTTTAGGTATTCGGTCTTAAGTCTATTGATCAAGTCCAAATCAAGTGTAATTGTAGACTGCTTGTTTTTCTCAGTGCATATGAGACCTATCTCTTCCATATAGGCATATGCCTTTTGTACGGTATTTAGATTAACACCAAAGCTACCTGCCAATTCTCTTCTAGAAGGTATCACATCACCCGGCTCTATCTCTCCAATAAAAACCTTGGCCTGGTAATACTTACTTATTTGTAGGTATATTGGCGTATTGTTATTAAAGACAAATCCTTTAATAGGCAATTAAACCACGCTCCTTTCCTTATATTTACCAATGTTTAATAAAAATATTGTATCCTAGTCTATTTTGGTAAGTGTACTATACTAGTAGTACATCTTAGGTGTATTATAGCACTAGTACACTATAAGGTCAATACTAAAAAAGGTTGTTGATATAAACTACTCTATCAACAACCTTTTAATTACTACATTTTATTTACTACATTTTATTTACTACATTTTATTTACTATATTTTATTTTCTGGTGTTTTTTGTAAATTTTTTTCAGGTATTAGACTTATAAGAAGCCAGACCATACCAATACCTATGATCATATGTCCTAGACCAGATATTCCAGAAAGGGCAGCTCTTGGGAATAGGTCAGCACCTGCTGAAGTTATCTCATAGATTCCCTTTACAAGCATACAGACAATTGTAAGAACCAGACCAGATAGATATAGCTTGATAGGTCTTTTTAGCTTTATGATGTCTATTCTAAGAATTTTTACAAGCATATATACCAAGACTAGCATCATAAATCCGAGAGTCAATAGGTGTACATGAATAAAACTAAGACTTGTAAGCCCCTGCCACTTGTAGTACTTGACAAACTCCCTGTAAAATACACCACTTATAAGACCCATAATCAAAAAACTAATAGCTAACTTAAATATATTCTCCTGTTCAAACTCGTCCACAAAATACCTATAGCCTACCATTACAATTAGAACATACATTATAGTTTTGGGTATCATAAGTGCGCCTAAAATCGGTATAAATCTAGCTCCTACAACTACAGGAATATAAAACAAAAAGCTCAAGAAGATAAAAATACTTGCATTTTTTAGACCATCAATATGTCTGTACTTGTAAGTCCACCCTATTATCAAGATACCCATTATTAAAAATGGTATATTTCTTATAATAGCAAACGTATAGTCACCTTGGCTGCCCCATAGATTCTGTGGCATCAAGACAAGACCTATCCTCACAATTGCAAGGCCATATATAAGCATGGACTTTCTTTTGCTTTTATCACCTGCTATGCCTACATAATACCTATAAAACATTATATAAAAAATAGTCATAGTTATACTAGTAACAAATTCGCCCCAAGAAAGGGCAGCTATATTTTTTTCAAATCCACCTAAACTCAGGTGACTGACAAGCCTAGGAATCAGATGAAAGGCATCACCAAGCCCCAATAAAATAGCCATTATTCCAAAATTCTTAGCTCCTTCCTTTCTCTCTAAAAGTATCCTAACACCCAAGCCTATTACAAGACTCAAGTAACCTATATCAAAAATTGATTCCATTAAACTCATCATCGTCCAATACCTCCTATTATCCATTTAACATACAAGCTATAGTGGTCCACAAACTCTTCTTTTGACCACTCTTCCAAAAACAATCTCTGCATCAGCGAATGTACCAGGGCCCCCAGGTAGTGGACTTGTTCACTCTCGCCATAGTTTCCCTCACAAGCCTTAGAGTTGCTAGCTACATACTGCTTCCAATCCCTGTCGAGACTCATATTCCAATACAAAAACTTATTCCTGTATATATAATAGTATTCACCCTTAAATATCTCATCAGCAAGCTCTCTTCCATAGTCTTCAAGAGTCTTATTTATGTTGCCCTTGTTTTTTTCTAACAAGTTTAAAAATAAGGAATGAACCTCTCCAGTAAACTTGTCCAATATATAAAAATAACTCTCCTCTAGACTGTAGAAATACTGGTAGAAACTACCCCTGGATATATTTAAGTCTTCAACTATATTTTTTACAGTAGCCTCACAAAGAGGATTAGATTCAAACTCCTTAATCAGAGCTTTCTCTATTAAAGTCTTCTTGTCTTCGTTGAGATTATAAAAAGTCTCCTTTGGCATAAATATCCCCCTTTCAAAAGTGACATCGTGTCACTATAGTATATGACATAGTGTCATTTTTGTCAATAGGTCGAATTTAGCATTAAAAATAGACCTTTTAACGACTTGTCTAGGTCAATTTCTGCACTAAAAAAGCACCCCAACCTCTGTTTAAGTGCTTATATAAATGGTGTTATTTCTTTTAATCTGTCATAGTATTCTCTAAGCCTAATATCCATATCTGTAGTATCAGTATACGGCTCAGTTTCTGCGCATAACTCGGGAAGTTCATCAACTATATCATATGTCTCATCTGTAGCAATATCTTCCCAATTATCAAACAAGTAATCTTCTAAGAAGTGATAGAAGTTGTACTCTCTTGTGATATTTTGATACCCTTCAGGAATTTTAACTGTATTACCATCAAGATATGATTTTATTAAATTCATTAGCTCTTTAATAATATACAATCCATCCTTTCTTAGCAATAGCATTAAAACGCCTATACTGGTTCTTTGCTCTCCAATATCCATTGTCATCATTATGCTTCATTTTCTGATACTTATCAAATGATTTTGGTACTTGTACACCTGCGTTTTTGTACTTTTCAAACTTTCTCTTATCGCTGTGTCTATTTTTCCAAGCTTTTTCTACTGGACTAAAAAAGCCCCCAAACCTCTGTTAAAGTGCTTTTTTAAAAAAACTGTGTCAATTCTATATCTGAGTCAACATAAACTGCATCAATATCAGTTACTCCTTTCTTGTAGAAAAAGGATTTTGCGTTCATGTTATCAATCATTGATTGAAGTATCCTATTTCTTCTTTCTTCACTGATTTTTAAAGCTTCTAGGAATGTACCATCAAATACAGGACTATCCATAGATGCTTCAATTCCAACCTGTATCTTGTACACTATTTTAAGGTTATCCATTATACCATCTCTTTTAATCTTTCATAGTACATACTAAGCCTAATATCCATATCTGTAGTATCCAACATTGGTTCCATTTCTATGGCTATATCAAATATATGTTCTACAATGTCATCAACTTCTGTGGTTAATTCGCCTTTTTCAGAACCTATAAAATCCTCTAAGAAATAATAAAAGTAATAGTTCCCCTCGGTCTGTTCTTTATCTACATGAATATCTTCATAGCCTTCTGGAGTATCTACAGGTTCATTATTTAAATACTTTTCTATAAAATTTATGAGTTGATTGATCATATTTCGTTCCAATCCTTTCTCGGTTTATTTCTATTAGCCACTATAGTCTTTATGTTTGTTTTATGCCCTGCATCAAATACAGGACTATCCATAGATGCTTCAATGCCAACCAGTATCTTATACACTATTTTTAGATTATCCATTGTATCACCTACTTGAAATCATCTAGAGAATACCCTCTTACTTCAAGGTCATTCTTTATCATATCCAGCACTTCATAAAAGGCCAGCTTTCTACCATTGTTGAAATCATCGTCACCCTCACTCAAAGATTCCTGATACCTCTCTTGAATCCTAGAAATCATATATCCTAGAGTCTCCCCAGTGACTTCCCACTTATCATCATTATTTATTTTTCCACTCACTTACGTCAACACCTCTCTTTTCTAGTTATTCAATTGATTTATCCTTCTAGGTTCATTATACTTTATATTCTGAAAGTCCTCAAGCTTTCCGGGAACTTTACTGCTTTATTTGAAAAATTGTGTTAACTCCATATCTGATTTTATATAAACCTCATTTAAATATTTACTAAGATGCACCTCAACATCTTTACCTTGAAGATAGTAATGCTGGATTAAGTGGCCATCAACGTCAACTTCTTCCAAGCTTCCTTTTTGTAACCCATTAATATTTTTTTTCAAGATTTTTTTACTGCACTATATTCCTTGTCTGATTCTATATACTTCTTATGAAACTTAGGATAGGTCATATCCTTAGGCACATAAATTTTATTACCCTTCTTGTCTCTAGTTGCCCCCCAATTAACACAAAAATACCCTAAGAGCATTGGTATTCAATACTCTTAGGGTATCCTATTTTACAAATTCTTCTTAACAAGTTCGTTTATTTTTCTTCCATCTGCACGTCCGGCAGTTTTAGGCTTTATGATAGCCATAATCTTGCCCATATCCTTCATTGATGTAGCACCAACTTCAGCTATAGTCTCGATTACAATTTTTTCAAGTTCTTCTTCGCTTAATTGTTGAGGTAGGTATTCTTTCAAAACTTGTATTTCAGATTTTGTTTCTTCAATCAAATCTTCTCTTCCAGCCTTTTCAAATTCTGCTAGAGAATCATTTCTCTGCTTCAATTGCTTGGATATAATATCCATAACAGCAACGTCATCCAATTCTACTCTCTGGTCGACTTCGATTTGCTTGATCGCAGCTCTAACTAATGTTATAACTGACTTTCTGATTGTGTCCTTGTTTTTCATTGAAGACTTTAGGTCTTCTTGTAACTTTTCTTTAAGGGACATCCCCCTTCACCTCTTCTTAAAAACTATCTTTTAGCGTTTTTTCTTCTAGCAGCTTCTGCTTTTTTCTTACGCTTAACACTTGGCTTGTCATAGTGTTCTCTTTTTCTTACTTCTGACATTATGCCAGACATAGCACACTGTCTCTTAAATCTTCTAAGTGCACTATCTAATGATTCATTTTCTCTTACTCTTACTTCTGACATCTGTTTCACCTCCCTGCAATTTAGCGATTTGCATGTCATATAGACTTGCACCATAATATTATAATCTAAAGCCTTTATTTTTTCAAGACTTTTTGAGTATATTTATTAATTAAATCTCTTAATTAATCTGTCACTAGTCTTGTAAGTGGCTTGCCTGCTAGTAGGTGGTAGTGGATATGAGGCACTTCCTGGCCGCCATCCTTGCCACAGTTATTTATTATCCTATAACCGTCCTTGGCAAATCCTTCTTGGTCTGCAATCTTTCTTATAGCCCTATGAATATCTGCAATTATATCCATCTCATCCATTGGAATGTCTTCAAGACTGGCATAGTGGGCCTTTGGTACCACTAAGATATGCTGTGGTGTAACTGGTGCCATATCCCTAAAAGCCGCCACCCTATCATCTTCATATACCATGTTTGTAGGTATCTCTCCATTAGCTAGTTTACAAAAAATACAATCCATATTTATCATCTCCCTATTTTTATTATTAATTACTATCTAAGTGTAACTGCAGTTCCTGAACATGTCACCATCAACATACCATTGTCTGCACCTAGTATTTCATAGTCCATCTTCATACCGATTACAGCATGAGCTCCTATACTTGCCGCCCTTTGCTCCATCTCTGCTATGGCTTCTTCCCTAGCTTCTTTTAGCTTGCCCTCATAGCCTTGACTGCGTCCTCCAAAGATATTTCTAAGGCCTGCTCCTATATCTAGTAAAAAGTTAACACCTGATATCACTTCTCCAAATACAATGCCCTTATACTGGTCAATTTCTCTGCCTTCTATATTTCCTGTCGTAGTAACTATCATATCATTACCGTTACTGAAAACTTATAAAAAGTTATAAACTTTTATGTTTCATTCCTACTTCATCGAGCATGCTTTCATACTGAACAAATCCAGATACTACTCACAAGTTCTTGTACTCTCCATAGACGTAAATTCCCGATTAACGCTCGGTACATATCTGTAATAACTTGAAGGTGTTATGATACAGATTGTTGCTTTAAAACATTTTCTCCATATATTTTTAGATTTAAACTTGCTTGAAAATCTCTATCTATGATGTTTCCACATTGGCATTTATAGATTCTATCTGACAGTTTTAAATCTTTTTTAATATTTCCACAACAACTACATAATTTAGAACTTGGAAAAAGCCTATCAGCAATAATTACTGGTATGTTATTAAGTTCAGACTTATATTTAATCTGTCTTCTAAATTCATAAAGCCCTTGTTGCCAAACTGCTTTGGATAAATATTTGTTCTTCATCATTCCACTTACATTCAAATCTTCCATACAGATAAAACTTGGTTTTCGCTTTACGATTTCAGATGTTGCTTGATGTATGTGGTTTTGACGAATATTTGTTAATCGTTTTGCTACCTTTAAAAGTTCTTTTTCTCTTTTTATAATGTTACTTGTTTTGCAGTAACTTACTCCTTTCTTATTTTTCTCATATCTTCTAGATATACAACGCTGTAACCTGCGTTTTCTTTTTTCTAACTTCTTTACTCTTTGTGTTTTATTTATATTTTTATAAGTATTTTTATCAGAACAAACTGCTAAATCTTTGATACCTAAATCAATTCCGATACCATCATTTAATGGAATAGTAGTAGCATCTTCCACTTCAATTCCAACTGACACATACCAATATAGCCCGTCATAGGTAAAACGTGGATTCACATATTTACAATCAGTTGGTATTCTTCCCTTTTCACAAAGTTTAATCCAATTCAATTTTTGCTTATTCTGTTTTTTACTCATTGAAAACTTTTCAACCTTTACATGAGTATCCGTAAACTGAATCTTAATATTATCTTGATAAAAAGATGGGGTAGAGTGTTTCTTACTCTTAAACTTAGGATATTTGCATTGTCCTTTGAAAAATCTCTTGTAGGTATTACAGGCATCTTTAATTGCTTGTTTTGTTACATTATTGCTTACTTCATTTAGCCATTTATATTCTTGTAGTTTCTTTAACTGTGTAAATTCTTTTCGTAATTCACTATCCGACAAGAATTTATTTCCTTGATTATAGTTATCTTGTTCTCTTGCAATAGCCCAATTGTAAGCAAATCTTGCACATCCAGCATACTGGAACAACTTAGTGCGTTGTTTATTATTTAGATTCAATCTTACTTTTATTGACTTTATCATTACTCATAATTAAACCTCCTTATAGTGTTTATGCTTTCTTCTATCATTAAAAGCTATAAAAGTCGATATATACTTTATAATTTTTTATAATTTATTCTTAACAGTTACATACCTCCTATTATAATATTCACCTATACAATAATCATCCCTTATATCGACTATCTTGGCCTCTAGTATTTGACCCCTTATATCCTTATCAGATTTAACCTTGATCCTGATATAGTTGTCTGATAGGCCCTCATAGTAACCTTCCTTGTCTACTTCCTCAAATAATACGTTAAGAGGTCTGCCTATATATTTCTCAGTATTTTCCTTGAAGTTCTTCTTAGATAGGTTGAGTAAGGCATCACTTCTAAACTGCTTGGCCTGTGGGTCAACCTGGTCTTTCATGCTAGCTGCTGGTGTTCCCTTTCTAGGTGAGTACTTAAATACGTGCATATGCATCAGCTTGATCTCCTTAAGGAACCTTAGGGTCTCTGAGAAGTCCTCATTGGTCTCTCCAGGGAATCCTACAATAACATCAGTAGTCAGCATCACATCTTTAATTCTGTCTCTTAGAGTGTCTACTGTGCGCTTGTATTCTGCTGCTGTATACCTCCTGTTCATCCTCTTTAAGGTTGAATCTGTCCCACTCTGAAGAGAAAGGTGAAAATGAGGTACCAACTTGTCTATCTTGCATATCTCATCTATAAATTCATCAGTAAATAATACTGGCTCAACTGAACTTAGTCTAATCCTCTCAATTCCGTCGATATCATTTACAGCCTTTATCACGTCTAGTATACCTATATCTTCCTTTAGGTCCTTACCATAGGATGCAACGTGTATACCTGTCAATACAACTTCCTTATATCCATTATTGGCAAGTGTAATGATCTCTTCTCTGATCTCATCTATATTTCTTGACCTTATCCTACCCCTTGCATATGGTATGATACAGTAGGTACAGTACCTATCGCACCCGTCCTGAATCTTGATAAAGGCCCTTGTCTTGCCGTTGTTCTGGCTTATTTCAATAGACTCGAACTCTCTAACCTTCATGATATCATCAACTGTACTAAGCTTAGAGTTTGAATCCAACTCTTCTATCCTATCGACTATAGTACGCCTGTCGTTTGTACCCATGACAAGATTTACATCTTCAATCTCAAGTATCTCTTCTGGAGATACCTGTGAGTAGCATCCAACAACCGCTATTATTGATTTTGGGTTCTTCTTTTTGACCCTTCTTATATACTGTCTAGACTTTCTATCAGACATATGCGTTACTGTACAAGTATTTATTACGTATACATCTGCATACTCTTCACTTCCTACATTGGTATAGCCCTTTTTTTCAAACATCTCAAGCATGGCCTCAGTTTCATACTGGTTGACCTTGCATCCCAATGTATAAAATGCTACTTTTTTCAAACTTACATTCCTCCTATATCGCCTAATTCATATAGGCATATACTAGTCGCAACTATTGAGGCTGTCTCTGTCCTAAATATCCTAGGCCCCATCTTTACTGAGTGTCCTCCTGCTTCTTTTACCTTGGCATTTTCATCTTCAGTGAATCCACCCTCTGGCCCTATAAAAATACCTATAGTTGCTGACTTGTTTTCTTTTATTATTTGCTGTATGCCCTCAGACCTTAATAGGTCTTTGATACCCAAAGAACCTTCCTCTTCATAGGGCATTATATTTATGTCGTTGATCTCCATATCCCTAAGGGCCTCTTTAAATGAATATATACCCTTTAAGTCTGGTATTATACCCCTCTTTGACTGTTTGGCTGCTTCGTATACTATCCTCTGCCACCTGTCCAACTTCTTTTCTGATTTTTTATCATCTATATTCACAACAGACCTAGCAGTATTTACAAGTATAATTTCAGCTACACCACACTCAGTCAATTTCTGTAGTATTATCTCCATTTTTGTAGACTTTGGAAGGCCTTGGTATAACTTGATCCTTATAGGGCTCTCCCTATCTACATCTTTTTCTTCAATTATCGACAATCCTATCTCAGTCTTATCCATAGAATCAATCCTACAGATATACTCCTTGTTTTGACCATCACACACTTCTAGTTCATCGCCAACACTATACCTTAACACCTTGGATATATGCTTTACATCATCACCCAATATGACTAGGTTCCTAGCTTGTGTGTCAATATTTTCCCTATCTACAAAAAACCTATCCATACTATCTCCTAACTGAAAAGTTTATTATCTACCATCTCAAATTAGCTAGCTACTATACAAGACCATTCGCCCTTTTTATTTACCTGAATATCCTTAAATCCATTTTCTTCTAGACAAGCAACAACCTCGTCAACCTTGTCAAGTATGATTCCAGAAGATATAAACTTACCACTATCCTTAAGGAATGACCTGACATCCTTTGCAAGGAACATCACTATATCAGCCATTATATTAGCAACAACGACATCAGCCTTTTTTGATGGGTCTATATCATCAGCTAGGTTGCCCTTGATAGCTGTCATATTTGATCCTACATGGTTTTTGTCGATATTCTCTTTAGCTACCTTTACAGCAACCTCATCTATGTCTATGCCGATTACTTCCTTTGCTCCTAGTTTGGCCGCGCATATACCAAGAATACCACTTCCACAACCTATATCGAATACGACTGAGTCTTCCTTGACATATTTTTCAAGATTTTCTATACACATACTTGTTGTTTCATGGTTGCCTGTACCAAATGCCATACCTGGGTTTAGTTCAACGACTATTTCCTGATTTTTGACTTCATAATCTTCCCATTCAGGCTTTATAACTATCCTGTCTCCAATAAGGGTAGGCTTGTAATATTTCTTCCAATTATTAGCCCAGTCCTCTTCCTTGACTTGACCAGTAGTTACAGTTCCCTCACCAACATCTAAGCCACAGTCGCCTAGCTCCTGAATTCTCAGCCTTGTGTCTTCTATAAATTTAAGGACATTTTTTTCATCTGATATATATGTCTTGATGTACACTACATCTTCATCCTCCCTGAAAAGCTCCCTTTCAGCATAGTCCCAATCATAGTCATGGGCCTTTTGCTGGTAAAAGTCCTTAGGGTCATCTATCATAGCACCCTGGGCACCATTTTCAAACAGTATGTTTGTAATAGCCTCAACAGCCTCAGTAGTAGTACTAATTGTTACCTCTATCCAAATATCGCTCATATCTTACCTCCTATAAATTGATATCCATAAGAATTGGAGTATGGTCCTGCCTAGGTCCAGAATCCACCATTATTGATGATTCAACCCTGTCCGCCACTCTTTCACTCACTAGCCAGTAGTCAATTCTCCAGCCTGTATTGTTTATCTTGCTAGTCTTGACCCTCTGAGCCCACCAAGAATAGGCCCCTTCTACCATTCCATTCTTATGACGGAATGTATCTACAAATCCGGCCCCAAGCAGGTTGGTAAATCCAGCCCTTTCTTCATCTGTAAATCCAGGTGACATATGGTTGCTGGCTGGATTGGCAAGGTCTATCTCATTGTGGGCAACATTGTAGTCACCACAAGCAAGAACTGGCTTATCTTCATCCAGTGTCTTTAGGTATTCCATATATTTACAGTCCCAAACCTGTCTTTCCTCAAGTCTCCTAAGTCCATCTCCAGCATTAGGTGTATATACCTGAGTCACATAACAATCATCAAGTTCAAGCGTTATTATCCTTCCTTCAAAGTCCATAGTTGTAGGTGCCCCTATTTCAGGATAACTCACCTTGACATTCATCCCCTTCTTATACAGGAACATAGTACCAGCATATCCCTTTCTAGCCGGTTCTACTGAAGACCTGTAGACGTACTCATAGTCTGGTAGCATCTCCTCAATAATCTCTATATGCTTTTTTGTAAGCCCCTTAACAGATAACTTAGTCTCCTGAAGACCTATTATGTCCGGATCTAGGTCTATTATAGTCTTTAGCACCTCTCTAGATAAGAGTGCCCTAGCTGAATCACTTGTAAGTGCAGCATTTAATGAATCTATGTTCCAAGAAATTAATCTCATTTGTTTATTACAACCTCCATTTACGTTTTATTATTCAACAGTATATCCTAAGTCAATTATATATTTTATACCCAAGATTTTCAACTTTAATATATCTAAGTCTCTTATAAATTCCTTTTAAATAGATGCTTTCTATTAGATTTTTCAATTTTTTTGACAATTACTCTTTTATTTACTAATTAAAATGCTATAATATAAAGTAGAATATATTTAATTCAACAAATTAATTAGAAAGGATTTAGAAATGCATAATATTTCAACAGACTCACAAAAGTCAACTCAGAGTATCCTTAGGAAACAAGATAAAAAATACAGCAAAAATAAGATTTTGTATTTGGAGTTTTTGAGAGGGTTTGCTATTTTCTTCGTTATCTTCAACCACACAGGCACAAATGGATTTAACTTATTTTCAACATACCAACCAGCATCCTTACAGTTCTGGATAAGCCTTGGTGTTGCCATTTTCTGTAAGTTTTCAGTTCCTGTATTCTTTGCTATCTCAGGTGCCCTGGCACTTGGAAAAGATCCGGAGCCCCTTGGAAGATTATGGAGAAAAAAAATCCTCAAATTTTCACTTATACTTATAATTATATCATTGATATACTACCTAGAACTTATCTACAAGGCAAATGGCAACAAGCTAATCCTGGAAAAGGGTTGGATAAATGACTTCATTTTGAAACTTTATTCGGGTGATGTCCGTACACACTTGTGGTATATGTATGCATTTATAGCCTACCTGATAGGTCTGCCATTTCTGCAGTCGCTTGTCAAACACCTAGAAGACAAACACTACTACTATATGGTCGCTATTTGCTTGCTTATGAATGCTCTTGTACCTATTACACAGTTTTTTGTAAATAATGAGGCCTTTAGACTAAGCAGTGACTTCAGTATAGGTTGGATTTGTACAAACGTAGTGATCTACCCTTGCCTAGGCTATTATATACACAAGAAACTTGAAATTAAACATAGGTTATTGACTCCTATTATACTTTGGATTGTCAATATAGGCTGTATTTCAATAGCCTCATATGTAACATACTTGAGGGCAATGGATACAAAAACATTCGATATAGAGGCCTACCACTATTCTTTCTTGGTTATAAATATGATATGTGTATATATCACTGGCAAACTTTTATTAGAAAATAGAAAAATACCTAGACTCTTGTCTAAGTATATAAGGTCTTTGGGTTCATGCACTTTTGGAATCTACCTACTTCATATGATAGTAAAGGACCAGGAAATATTCACGGACTTTTTAAACTATATGATATCTCTTGGACTAGATAAACTTATAGCCGTATTGGTTTATGTTTATGTATTGATGATAGTAAGTTGGATTATTACCTTTATCCTCAGCAAGATACCTCTACTAAAAAAACTAGTCGGTTTTTAATATTACAAGAAAAATCCTAACACCTATCCTCAAAGATATAGCCTAGAGTTAAACTTTCTAGCTATAAGAGGATATTTGTTAGGATTATATTTATGCTTTTATTTATTGTTTTATAATACTATTACTTATGATTTTATCTGTACTTTAAATTATGATTTTATCTGTACTTTAATTTATGTTTTTATCGTACTCTTGATTAAAATTTTATCTATACTCATATATAAAATTTTATCCTCAAGCTAGGTCTAAGCCCAGCCTTGAGCTTCATTTAGTGAAGAAGTCTTCAACCTTTTGTCCAAATGTCTTCTTATTTCCCTTTGGATTATTGATTGCAACCCCATCCTTAGAATCACCAGCAAACTGTCTCAATAAATCTGCTTGCTTGTCTGTTACCTTCTTTGGTATCTGTACATCGACCTTGACGTACTGGTCACCCCTTCTTGATGAATTTACGTGCTGTATACCCTTAGATTTTAGCCTAAAGACTGTACCTGGCTGAGTACCTGCTGGAACTGTATACTTGACATCTCCATCAACTGTTGGTACCTGTATATCATCACCAAGTGTAGCCTGTACAATTGATACTGGTATAGTAATATAAACATCATAACCATCTCTTATAAATACATCATGTGGTCTGACATTTATTACTACAAGTAGGTCACCCCTTGGAGCTCCCTTTTCACCATATTCACCTTGACCAGATACTCTTATAATCTGACCATCATCTATACCTGCAGGTATATCAACTTCTATCGTCTTAGTCTTTCTTGTGTAGCCCTTGCCCTTACACTTAGAACATGGAGTTTCTATTTTCTCTCCTGTACCATGGCAGTCTGGACACTCTCTTTGAGTAGCTATATTACCAAACATAGTCTGTTTGATATCTCTTATAGTACCTGAACCACCACAAGTCGGACAAGTCTTCTTAGAAGTTCCTGGTTTACATCCACTACCATGACACTCGTCACACTCTTCATTTCTATTTATTTTTACAGATATTTTCTTTCCAAATGCAGCTTCCATAAAATCAATTGTAACATTCTGTCTGATGTCAGCTCCTCTTACTGGACCACGTCTAGTATATCCACCACCGAATCCACCAAAGCCACCTGATCCTCCAAAAACATCTCCGAACATATCGAAAATATCTTCAAAGCCACCGGCACCTCCACCGAATCCGCCAAAGCCACCAGCTCCTCCAAAGCCACCTTGGCCATTTACTGCATCTGCTCCGTATTGGTCGTATATCTTTCTCTTGTCTGCATCTGAAAGTACTTCGTAGGCTTCATTTATTTCTTTAAATTTCTCTTCGGCCTCTTTATCACCTGGATTCTTATCAGGATGGTACTTCATCGCAAGTTTTCTATATGCTTTTTTGATTTCTTTCTCATCAGCAGTTTTAGACACTCCAAGCATCTCATAATAATCTTTATTTGCCAAAACTTACACCTGCCTCCCCTTATTTAACAACAATAGCTTGCGGTTATCCACAAGCCATTGTCTTATTTCTACCTATACAATTATAGGATATATTTTTTATAAAGTCTACTAGTTATTAGACACTTACACTATCCTACTAATTATTTGTCATCAACTTCTGTAAAGTCAGCATCTACAACATTATCGTCCTTTGGCTGATCACCTGCCTGCTGGTCTGCACCTGCCTGCTGTGCTGCCTGAGCCTGTGCATATAGGTCCTGAGATATCTTCTGGAACTTAGCCAACAACTCTTCAACTGCTGCATTTATTTCTTCAACTGTAGATTCTTCCTTATCCTTAACTTCTCTTACCTTGGCTACTAGAGATTCTATTTCTGATTTTTCGTCAGCCTTGATATTTTCACCAAGTTCAGCAAGAGTCTGCTCTGTCTGATATGCTAAAGATTCAGCGTGGTTTACAGCTTCTATCTTTTCCTTCTTTTTCTTATCTGCTTCTGCGTTTGCTTCTGCTTCTCTTACCTTCTTTTCTATTTCTTCTTCTGACATATTAGTGTTAGAAGTTATTGTTATCTTCTGTTCCTTACCAGTTCCTAGGTCCTTAGCTGTTACGTTTACTATACCGTTGGCATCTATATCGAAAGTTACTTCTATCTGAGGTACTCCTCTCTTTGCTGGTGGTATATTTGTAAGCTGGAATCTACCAAGAGTAGTGTTGTCGTATGACATAGCTCTTTCACCCTGTAGTACATGGATGTCAACTGCTGTCTGGTTGTCAGCTGCTGTAGAGAATACCTGTGACTTCTTAGTTGGTATTGTAGTATTTCTTTCTATAATCTTTGTAAATACATTACCTAGAGTTTCAATACCTAGTGAAAGTGGAGTTACGTCTAGTAGAAGTATGTCGTTAACTTCACCTGTTAGGACACCTGCCTGTACTGCTGCACCTGCAGCAACACACTCGTCTGGGTTGATACCCTTGTGTGGTTCCTTGCCTATGAACTTCTGTACCGCTTCCTGTACTGCTGGTATTCTTGTTGAACCACCAACTAGTAGGACATCGTCTATTTCAGAAACTGATATACCAGCATCCTTGATAGCCTGTTCAGTTGGTCCCATAGTATCAGCAACTAACTTAGCTGTAAGTTCGTTGAACTTTGCTCTTGTAAGGTCAAGGTTCATATGCTTTGGACCCTCTGCTGTAGCAGTTATGAATGGTAGGTTGATGTTAGAAGACATTGTAGAAGATAGTTCCTTCTTAGCCTTTTCTGCAGCTTCTTTTAATCTCTGAAGGGCCATATTGTCATTTCTTAGGTCTACTCCTTCAGCCTTCTTGAATTCTTCTGCTAGGTAGTCAACTATAATCTGGTCAAAGTCGTCTCCACCTAGTCTGTTGTTACCAGCAGTTGCAAGTACTTCAAATGTACCATCACCTATTTCAAGGATAGATACGTCGAATGTACCACCACCTAAGTCGAATACAAGTATCTTCTTTTCCTCTTCAATCTTGTCAAGACCGTAAGCTAGTGATGCTGCTGTTGGCTCATTTATAATTCTCTTAACATCAAGACCAGCTATCTTACCAGCATCCTTTGTAGCCTGTCTCTGGGCATCTGTAAAGTAGGCTGGAACTGTAATTACAGCTTCAGTTACCTTTTCACCTAGGTAGCTCTCTGCATCTGCCTTTAACTTCTGTAGGATTACAGCTGATATTTCCTGTGGAGTGTAGCTCTTTGAATCTATATTAACCTTGTAGTCAGTACCCATGTGAGTCTTTATTGATGATATAGTTCTGTCTGCATTTGTTACAGCCTGTCTCTTTGCTGGTTCACCAACTATTCTTTCTCCATCCTTAGTGAAAGCTACAACTGATGGAGTTGTTCTCATACCTTCGTTGTTTGGTATTATTGTAGGTTCTCCACCCTCTAATACTGCAACACATGAATTTGTTGTACCTAAATCTATTCCTATTACTTTACTCATTTTATTACCTCCAAATATTATCTTATTTTACCTTTTAAATATTGTTTTGTATTTTTATTATTTTTGTCTACTTTATCCTAGCATGAAACCTTTACCATGCTAGCCCTGATGACTTTTTTGCCTAGCTTGTAGCCTGGCTGTAATTCCATCAAAATCTTGCCCGCCTCATGGTCAGTACTTTCTTCCTGCATAACTGCCATATGTAAATTCGGGTCAAAATCTACACCAACCTGAGCATCTATCTTTTCAAGACCAGATTTTTTTAGAGCTTCAACTATCTGAAGCCTTATCATATCTACTCCCTTGTATAAGCTGTCTTCCTTATCTTCAACAGCATTAAGAGCTCTTTCAAAGTTGTCTAGGACTGGCAATAGCTCATTCATTACTTTTTCATTGGCATATAAGGCAATTGTGTCCTTTTCTTCAGATGTCCTTCTCCTAAAATTTGCATATTCTGCATTTACTCTCTTTAAGGCATCCTCCTGTTCAGCCAATTTGTTCTCCAGTGATCTAATCTTAAAAGCAGGTTCCATGTCATCTTGTTCTTCTTCAAGATTTTCCTCTTTTTGGTCTTGAGCACCTTCTTCCACACTTATTTGATCACTATCTACTGTCACTGTTTCTTCAGTTTCAATACTTTCTTCTTGACTCATTTCTTCTTTGTTCTTCAATTCTTCCTTGTTCTTGTTTTCCACATCTACACCCCTCTAAGTTTTATCAATTACCATCCAGCAACAAACTCATATAATTTAATATAGAGTATATTTTCGAATAGTCCATCCTAGTAGGACCGATAAAGGATATCTTGCCCTGCAGGTTGTCCTGTACATTATAAGTTGCTGTAATAATACTCAAATCCTTACTCATATCATCTTGTGAATTGCCTATTACTATATTAAGATTATCCTTTTGGATACCCTTAGTATCAATTATTCTAGCGACCTCATCTTTTTCTTCCAACATATTAAGGAATGACTTGGCCCTGACCATATCATTGAACTCAGGATAGTTAAATATGTTTGTTGTACCATTTAACTTAATCTTGTATCCCCTGTTATCCATACTAGAATTAAGAAGATTGATTAAATCATCTACTATCTCTGAGTACTCACCTATCTCATATTTTATATAGGATATCATATCGTCATCTAGTTCTGTAATTCTCTTACCTTCCAATTTATTGGAAAGGCTATTGGATATTACATTCAATTTTGATTGAGGTAGATCAACCAAGGTATTAAACTCTTGGGATTTTATCTCACCATCATCTGCTACTACTATAAGAAGTATCTTCTCAGGAGACAAATTAACTAACTGTATGTACTTTATAGTATGTTTTAGTCTCTCATCATCATACACTGCTATAGTTGTGTAATTTGTCAACCTAGAAAGGATCTTGGACAATTCACCAAGCAGGCTGTCCATATTCTTAAAGTTGCCTTGAATACATCCTCTTAGAATTTCTTTTTCATGGTCCTCCAATTCAGTTGACCCCATCAAAGAATCAACATACAACATATATCCCTTCTGAGTAGGTATCCTACCAGAAGAAGTATGAGGCTGAACTAGATATCCCATATCTTCTAGGTCTGACATCTCATTTCTGATAGTCGCTGCCGATACACCCAAACTATATTTTTTAGATATAGTCCTCGAACCAACAGCTTCTGCTGTCTCGATGTAGTCTTTCACTATGGCTTTTAAAATATTTAATTGTCTGTCGCTTAGATCCATACTACCACCCCATTTACTATATTAACGACGGTTCAAAAATTTAGCCCGTCCCTATCTTAACTTACATGATGTTTTTTCTTGTTATTATCACTCACTATCGAAGAGTGCTAAAAACTTCTTAACTATGTTATATCATGTTTGAGTCAGTTTGTAAATACCTTTTTTGAAAAAAGTTTTTATTTTTCGACTAGCCCATCTGAAAATAAGATCAAAATAAATAAACAACTATACAAAAAAATGAACTAGCCTATTGACTAGTCCAAATTTAATTGTATTATATATTGCTGGTATTTAATTATCCAAGCTAGCATGGTTATTTGTAAAAACATCCGCTATCTCACTGATTGTTATAAATGCATTGGGATCAAGATTGTGTACAATGTTTTTTGCTTTTATAATCTGGAACCTGTTTAGTACAATGTATATTATGGATTTTCTTGCATCTGAGTAGTAGCCCTTACCATCCATAATAGTAATCCCCTCTTCAAATTCCAAAGACAATTGTTCACAGATTACGTCGGCCTTTTGAGTTACTATCATAAGTGACTTTGACCTATCTATACCGTCAACTATAAAGTCTATGGTCTTTAGGGCTGCCATATAGGTAACTATTGAGTATAATGGAAGTACCCAACTACTCAGTATAAGACCACATACTACATAGAGTATCACATTGTATACCATAACAAAAATACCTACCGTAACTCCTAACTTCTTGGAAAATATAACAGCCATTACTTCGATGCCATCCATAGCTCCACCATACCTGAGGGCAATACCGCTACCGGTACCAGATATCATACCTCCAAACAAGGCGCATAATAATAGGTCTGAACCGGCTAGAGGAGATACTACACTCACATCAATAGGTGACACCTCCGTTATATACCAGGCTGCTATAGAGTAGACCATGACAGCATATACTGCATAAACTGTAAATTCCCTACCCTGTTTTTTAAGACCGAACATGAATAGGGGTATATTTAGCAGAATCAGGAAAAATGACAGACTCATATAGGGTGGTGTCATCTGTGACAAGAGCATAGATGTTCCTGATATACCACTGTCGTATAATTTTACTGGTGCCAAAAATATAGTCACCCCAAAGGCATTTACAATACCGGCTATAGTTAAATATATAAAGTTTTTTAAATCAATCTTATCCATAAGCATTCCCCTTTTCTGAATCTCTATATTATTATATCATATTTATAAGAGCTATTTAAATACGCCTCCTTATTTTTTATATATCTCCTATTTTAGAGCATTCTATTTAGAACAATATATACAACATGAAAAAAGAACTCGGGATTTCTCCCAAGTTCTTTTCTTTTAACTTATTTGCTTAGCTCGTTTAGAACTCTATCACTTACCATACTTGTACCACCAATTGCTGTAATCTTTTCGATTTTTGATTTAGCGATATAGTCTTTTAGTGATTTTGGTGCATTGTTTGCAGGTGTCAATAGGATTGGCCTATCTGAGATAGCGCCTACTGGTCCTATTACTAGTGCGTCCATCCAATGTTCTCCATTTGCTAAGAATGTTTCTTTTGAACCGCTGAACTTCTTGTCTGCTATAGCAATAGCTGTTTCGTATCTTGTTCTACCACTTAGTCTTTCTACTACTGTTGGTAGTGAAGCTTCTAGTGATTTATTTACTGTTATGTATCCACCTGCTATTGTTACTCTGTTTATAGCTAGTTCTGTTATAGCATCTTTAACTGATTTTGGTAAGTTGTTTGCTCTTACTAGTAGTATTGGGTAACCTTCTCTTGATGCGTAAGGTGCTACTGTTAGTGCGTCTGCAAATACTTGTCCTGATGCTACTACTCCGTGTCCAAGTTTTCCAGTGATTCCAACTACTCTTCTTGCAACTTGTGCTGAAGTTTCGTATCTGTCTCTACCGTAGATTCTTTCTACTGTATCTTTATCAAATTTAGCTAATTCTTTCTTAACTGCTTCTGATACTGATTTGTTTCCACCTACGATTATTACATCTTTTGCTCCAAGTCTTTGAATTTCTGCTGCTACTCTAGGGTCAAGTTTGTTAGTATCTGTTAGTAGGATAGGTGCCTTTAATAGCTTAGATAATACTGATGCTGTCATTGCGTCAGGGAAATCTTTCCTATCTACTACAATTACTGTGTTCGCATGTCTAAAGTATTTCTTAGAAATTTCGATTGCTGTTTCAACTCTGTCTCTACCCTTAGTTCTATCAGTTGTTCTCTTTGGAGATTCTTCTGTAGTTTCACCTGGTCTTGGAGTTGGTCTTCCTGGAGTTGTACCACCTGGTGTATTTCCACCTGGTGTAGTTCCGTTTAATGCTTTTTCTGCTGCTTTTAATGCTTTTGTAGCTGCATTAACTTCATCTTGAGTTGCATTTGGATTAGCAAGTACTTTCTTAGCTTCTTCTAATGCTCTATCATATGCATCTCTTTTATCTTTATCTGCATTTTTGTACTTGTCAGATGCTTGAGTTGCATCTTTTTTGTCTACTTCTTTTTGAAGTGGTGCTTTATCAACTATTTTCTTAACTGTCTTATCTGGTGTTAATTTTCCAAGTTCTTTGCCATCTTTGTCTTTTACAGTTACTGTTCCGTCTTTACCTACTTCGATTGTTGCACCTTCTGGTAAGTTTGGATTTGCTTTCTTAACTGCATCTTCAACAGCTTTCTTTTCAGGTTCTGTTAGGTTAGATGGGTCAGCTACTTTAACTGGTTCTGCTGGAGCTACTACTGCTGCTTCATCAGCTTTCTTAACTGTCTTATCTGGAGTTAATTTTCCAAGTTCTTTGCCATCTTTGTCTTTTACAGTTACTGTTCCGTCTTTACCTACTTCGATTGTTGCACCTTCTGGTAAGTTTGGATTTGCTTTCTTAACTGCATCTTCAACAGCTTTCTTTTCAGGTTCTGTTAGGTTAGATGGGTCAGCTACTTTAACTGGTTCTGCTGGAGCTACTACTGCTGCTTCATCAGCTTTCTTAACTGTCTTATCTGGAGTTAATTTTCCAAGTTCTTT